>ENA-OUOU01000062-OUOU01000062.1-human-gut-metagenome-genome-assembly--contig:-NODE-62-length-78645-cov-20.634508_pt1 | contig 78645 bp, 80 predicted proteins | sample MGYA00237936_ERZ548765 | MGnify/ENA primary metagenome ERZ548765 (study PRJEB26490, sample SAMN05356889) | human gut metagenome | biome: terrestrial biome; feature: human-associated habitat; material...
TTCATGCCTTTATCGTTCCCCAAGCATACCGTGTGGCACCCTTGAGCGACGTTTTTTACCTTTATCGTTCCCCAAGGGTATTGCCCGACACTCTCGGGGTACGTTTCATGTCAAAATTGTTTCCCAAGCGTGTCGTGTGACACCCTCAGGCGACATTCCAGCAAGATTCCGTAGCCGAAGATCCCTCCATGAATCTGTCCTGTAATCCGCCAGTGATCCGTCCGTCTCCTAAGGCTACATTCCAGCCCCATGTTGTTCCCCAACATTGCCGCGCTGCTCCCTCGGGCGACATTTCATGCTTTAATTGTTCCCCAAGTATACCGTGTGACACCCTTGAGCGACATTTTATACCATTATCGTTCCTCAAGGGTATTGCCCGACACTCTCGGGGTACGTTTCATGTCAAAATTGTTCCCCAAGCGTGTTGTGCGGAATTCTTGAGCGACGTTTAGACCCTTTTTTGTTCCTCGGAGATGGTGCTGCGGTCGGAATGGTTGTGGGGAGGAGTAGGTGAACTGACAAATAATCATTATTTTTGCAGGCCGATCTTGGGTTTTGTTACTTTGTCTGTTTTGAGTTTGCAGGTGTCAATGCGGAAGTCAGGCCGAGATAATTCGTTTATTATTAGTACTATAAATGTTGGCATTATTCCAATAACGGATTTGTGCGAAAATTATTATTCAAAATGAAATGGTATATTCTTTTGGCATTATTGCTGGTTCCGGTTTCGATGGTGGCGCAGACTAGTGGCGCCGCATCGCGATCAACGACCGGGTCGGCGGCTGAACCTACAGGCATTACAACTCCCAGCCGCTCCTTGGGCATGGCGAAGGGAGGTGGGGAATATTCCTACGCGGGGGTGCCGGTCAATCTTGCTGAACACACGTTCAGGTGCGAACATATTCTTAAGCTTCAGGGAGTTGAGAAGGAGGGCTATCAGGGGATGGACATTTGGGGAGACTGCATATTCAGTTGTCAGAATTCGGGTTGGCTGACAGTCTATAGGATTGACGGCGGCCTGATTGAACGGGAGTGTAAGCCGTTTAAACTGGCCAGTTATGACAAGGTGAACCATGCCAATGTGGCCACTTTCGGACGCACATTCTACAACAAGGAGGATCGTTTCCCGCTTCTGTATGTCAGCCAGTGCAACCGTGAGCCTATCAACGGGCGTAAGGACGTGCTTTATGTCGAGCGGGTGGCCAATGACCTGAAGTCTTCCGAATTGGTGCAGACTATTTACTTCAAGGACACCGACCATCTTTTCGGCTATGCGCTTCAGTGGGTTATCGATTCCGACAACAACTACCTTTACGGCTACGGCAACACCGTTGACAATACCAATCCTCTGAACCATCACCGCATCGTCAAGTTCCGCATCCCGAAACTGAACGAGTCCACGGACGGTATCGTGACTTTGACAAAAGACGATCTGTTGGAGAACTATCTTATCGAGGACACCTACGCGGCTCCTTTCAACCCGATCGGACAAGGGCTGTTCATCAAGAACGGGCAACTCTTCATGCCTACCGGCTTTGGCAATGAGAAGTGTCCATCGATCCTTTATGTCTGGAACCTTGAGACCCGTACCATGCAGAATGTGATTGACTTGACAAAGGCCACATTCGGCGAGCTGGAGGACTGCGCCTACTACAAAGGCGACCTCATCATCCACGCCCAAGGCGACTTGTTCAGGCTTACGTTCTAAGTGGCTGTCATTTTTTATTGACTCTATGAATATCCCGGGCAAGCCCTGGAAGCCTTTGAAACTTGCCCAAGGAGTATAGCGCCTGCAGGACGGAATCAAGGCGGAATCAAGGCGGAATCAAGGCGGAATCAAGGCGGAATCAAGTAAGAACCTTTGTCTACGGAATCTATCTGGAATGTCGCTTAAAAGCACCGCCCGACACGCTCGGGGAACGATAAAGGTATAAAACGTCGCTCAAGGGTGCCACACGGTATGCTTGGGGAACGATAAAGGCATGAAACGTCACCCGAGGGTGCCACACGGTATGCTTGGGGAACAATTAGGGCATGAAATGTTCCCCGAGAGTGTCAGGCAATACCCTTCTGGAACAATAAAGAGTTATAGTGCCGCCCAATGGTGGCGCACGGTTCCTTCGGCAACATATTCAAGATTTTTCGTCGCCCATGAGCTGTTCGAAACGCTCCCGGGATGCTGTAGGTACACTATTCGAACAACTTGTTGAGTACAGAGACTTCAACTTGGATCTTGCGGGCTATGCGCTTCGTGTCAATGCGGTACTTTCTCTTCAGGATCAACGCGAGACGGCACTTGTCGTCCACGCCAAGATCCTTTACGGAACCTACCTTGAACTGATCTCTAAGAATCTGATAAACAACCTCATTCAGTTCATTATCGGAAAAGACGATCAACTCTCCGACACCCTCAGCGATCCTGAGATAAGCGTCGAAATTCCTGACGAGACCGGAACTGTACCTCCATGAACTCAGAAGCACCCGCTCAGCCTTGTCATTAAGTACATAGGATTCAGGAAGAATGAATCCCAAAGGTCGGTTGAAAAGATAGTTCTCGGGCAGCCTGGTTTTGGTTTTGAATAGTCTTACCGACTCCCTGTACGAAACGTCGGCGACCCTTGCTTTGTCATACAGCCGCCCACACTCGTTGAAAATCAACCTGGCGGATCCCCAGATGTACCCTTCCGCCGTGACATCCGGCCTCGCCTTCAAAGGGTTTCTCGCAATGTAGATTATCGTGTCCGCCAGTTGCCGCTCATCTTCGACCCTCACCATCTTGAATCCGTAATCCTTCGGAAGCGGAGGAAAACCGTCCTCCTTGAGTTTCCGGTTAATGCGTCTCTTGACAAATAGGAAAAACCGAACGATGCTCTCTCCTGATCCATAGACAAGAAAATGACAATGGTTGACCATAAGCACGAAAGCGATCACGGACAGGCCGAAGACATATTGCCCGATCGCGACGCTGTTCATTCCGCAGACATATTCATCATCATTGTTGAATAACTGCCCCGTCTCAATCGCATCGAAAGTGACGTGATAGTACCATTTCGGTTGTTTTCTGTACTCCTTCAGGAGTTTTCTGATTTTGTTTCTACCCATAATAATTTAAATTTAGGATTGCCGCAATATAACACCTTTATCGCAGACTCATATTCAAAAACAGAAAAACATTCTATTCAAAAAAATGAATATATGTTTCTTTGCAAAAGAAAGGCTGCAAAAAATAATCTTTATGAATATAAAATATTTTTTATATGTGTTGTTTTTCAATCAATTACATGTATTATTAGCCTTTTTTAGGGCTGCAATTACAGCCAGCGGCTCCATAGTCAACAACTCGTTCCGGGACATAATAATGTCGCCCGAAGGTGCAGTGCGGTTCTGTTGGGGTCGCGATGTGGGCTTGTATCGTTGCCCAAGGGGTGCCGAAGGAGTCTCAGGGCTTATTCGAGAGGGGATTAATGCGTACGTTTCGGCGACGAAAAAGTGGCAGAGCGTTGCCCGAGGGTGCCGCGCGGCCCTGATGGGGAACGTTTAGGGGCTGTAATGTCGCCAGAGAGTGTCGCGCGGCTCTGTTGTGGAACGATATAGGCTTGTAATGTCGCCCAAGGGTGCCGCGCAGAACTGATTGGGAACGTTTAGGGGCTGTAATGTCGCCCGAGAGTGCCGCGCGGCCCTGTTGTGGAACGATATAGGCTTGTAACGTTGCCCGAGGGTGTCGCGCAGAACTGTTGTGGAACGTTTAGGGGCTGTAATGTCGCCCGAGAGTGTCGCATGGCCCTGTTGTGGAACGATATAGGCTTGAGAGGTCTCCCAAGGGTGCTGAAGGAGTCTCCGGGCTTATTAAAGACAGCTTCAATGCGAACTCTCCAGCGACGAAAAAGGGGCAAAGCGTTGCCCGAGGGTGCCGCGCAGAACTGTTGGGGAACGTTACGGGGCTTTAATGTCGCCCGAGGGTGCCGCGCAGAACTGTTGGGGAACGTTTTGGGGCTGTAACGTCGCCCGAGAGTGTCGCGCGGCTCTGTTGTGGGACGATATAGGCTTGTAATGTCGCCCAAGGGCGCTGAAGGTGTCTCCGGGCTTATTCGAGACGGGATCAATGCGGACTCTCCAGCGACGAAAAAGGGGCAAAGCGTTGCCCGAGGGTGTCGCGCAGAACTGTTGGGGAACGTTTTGGGGCTGTAACGTCGCCCGAGGGTGCCGCGCGGCTCTGTTGGGGAACGATGTGGGCTTGTAACGTCGCCCAAGGGTGTCGCGCGGCCCTGTTGTGGAACGATATAGGCTTGTAATGTCGCCCAAGGGTGTAGGCATTGCCGAAGGTGTCTCCGGGCTTATTCATGACGGGATCAATGCGTATGTTTCGGCGACGAAAAAGTGACAAAGTGTTGCCCGAGGGTGTCGCGCAGAACTGTTGGGGAACGATATAGGCTTGTAATGTCGCCCAAGGGTGTAGGCAGTGCCGAAGGTGTCTCCGGGCTTATTCGAGAGGGGATTAATGCGTACGTTTCGGCGACGAAAAAGTGGCGAAGTGTTGCCCGAGGGTGTCGCGCGGCCCTGTTGTGGAACGATGTGGGCTTGAAACGTCTCCCAAGGGTGCTGAAGGAGTCTCCGGGCTTATTCATGACGGGATCAATGCGTGCGTTTCGGCGACGAAAAAGTGGCAAAGTGTCGCCCAAGGGTGTCGCGCAGAACTGTTGGGGAACGTTTAGGGGCAGTAATGTCGCCCGAGAGTGTCGTATGACCCTGTTGTGGAACGATATAGGCTTGTAATGTCGTCCAACGGTGTAGGCGGTGCTTCGGGTGCTTCGTGTGTTATGGCGCAGTGGTGTGATGCTGTGACGTAATGCAGTGGTATAATGCGATGGTGTAATGTGATTGCATGATGTGGTGTGTGCGGGTTTTGTGCGGACTCATTTCTTCTGATTGCGGGGCGATCTTTTCCGGGATCTTTTCCGGGATCTTTTTTTGGTGCTCCTTGTTTGTTTTGACTATCTTTGTGGGGCGAAATATTATGAGTCTATATTCATTCTATAGGATCTCTAAACCGTCGGAGGGGAAGGTCGCTCCGGAGGCGGTGGAGGGGGAGTACCGGCATCTGAGGAACTGTACGTTCTGGGGCGTGACGGGGGCTTATGCCTTGTACTACGTGTGCAGGATGGCTATGAGCGTGGTTAAGCAGCCGCTGATCGACGGGGGGATATTCACGGCCGCGCAGCTGGGAATCATTGGCTCGGCTTTCTATTTTGTCTATGCTTTCGGGAAGTTCGCCAACGGCTTCATCGCGGACTACTGCAACGTGCGCCGCTTCATGGCTACGGGGCTGCTGATCTCTACGGTGGTCAATCTTCTGATGGGGGTTCTGGGGCTGGTGCATGGGTGGATGGGATTTCCTACCATGTTGCTGTTCGTGGTCTTTGCCGTCATCTGGGGAGTCAACGGGTACTGTCAGTCTATGGGTGCGCCTCCGGGGGTGATCAGTCTCTCGCGGTGGTTTCCGCTGGACAGGCGCGGCACCTACTACAGCATCCTCAGCGCTACGCCGTACCTTGGCAAGGCGTTGTCTGTGTTTGCGTTGGGCTTGATTGTGGGGTGGATCGGCTGGGAGTATGGGTTCATCTTCTCCGCGGTCGCGGGAGTGATCGGCTCGGCGATGATCCTTCTGATGGTTTCCGACACTCCGGAGAGCAAGGGGCTGCCTTCTGTGCAGAAGCTGACGGGAGAGACGCCTCAGAAGACCGACTCGATGCCTACCAAGGAGTTGCATAAGGGGGTGGTGCGCCATCCCGGAATCTGGATAATCGCGGTTTCCAGCGCGTTTGTCTACATCACCCAGCATGCTGTCAGCGAGTGGGGGGTGCTGTTCCTGCAGAAGGGTAAGGGGTTTTCCCTTGCGGGGGCGACGCAGATCATCGCGTTCTCGGAGGCTTTTGGTATAGCGGGGACTGTGCTGGCCGGCTGGCTTTCGGACAAGGTGTTCAGAGGCAACCGTTTCGTGCCGGTTCTGATTTCGGGTCTGTTGTGCCTGCTCTCGCTGGGAGCTTTCCTGTTCACTGCGGGAGGATATTCATTGAACATCATCTATGTCTCGGTCTTCAGCCTTGCCATCGGAGTGGTCTATTGCACCGTGGCCGGTCTGATGGCTCTTGACATTGTGCCGCGCAAGGCAACCGGGGCGGCTCTCGGGGTGGTCGGTCTGGCCAGTTACGCCGCCGCGGGAGTGCAGAACATCGTCAGCGGGGTCATGATCGGGGAAAATGACTTCAATTTCGCTCCGGTCTCTGTCTTCTGGATAGTGTCCTGCCTTCTGTGCTTCCTTATTCCGCTTGTTTCCTGGAAATCGCTGCGAAGAAGGTAGCGCATTCCCGGGTCCGGTCGCTCAGTTCTCGTCATTCACTTTGACAGGCCCGGTGACCGACACATTCAGCCACCGAGCCTGTTAGAGGAGTTGGTATCGTAGAAACGCCGAAGCGCGCCTGGCGGCGACCTGTCCGCCAGGGCGCGCTACCCTGTCAAAGTCAGAAAGACAATCCTTAGATCTTCACCACGTGCCAGTGTGGCCCGAAGCGCTCGAAGGCCGCCTTGTCAAGCATCTCGCGGTCGTCCGGATGAGCGATGCTGATGAGAAGTTTGGCGCGCTCCTGAAGCGATTTGCCGTACAGATCCACGGCGCCATATTCAGTGATGATCCAATGCGCGTCGGCTCTCGGGGTGACAACTCCGGCCCCAGGGTTGAGGAACGGAACGATCTTCGTCTTGCCTTTGTTGGTGCGGGACGCGAACGCCGTCATGGACACGCCGCCTTCGGACATCGAGGCTCCCTTCACAAAATCCAGCTGGCCGCCGGTGCCTGAGAATATCCTCGTGCCGATGGAGTCGGCGCAGATCTGTCCTGTCAGATCGACCTCCGTGGCGGAGTTGATCGCCATCATGTTAGGGTTCTGGCGGATCACCCACGGGTCGTTGACGTACTTGATGTCTTTCATCAGCACGTCCGGGTTATGGTCGATGAATGAATATACCTCCTGCGATCCCAGAAGGAAGGAAGCGACGATCTTGCCCTTGTCGATCTTCTTGTTGGCTCCGTTCACGACACCTTTCTTTATAAGGCGCAGCACTCCGTCGGCGAACATCTCGGTGTGGACGCCAAGGTTCTTGTGGTCTACCAGCTGCGCGGCGAGGGCGTTAGGCAGGGCTCCGATGCCCATCTGGATGCAGGCCCCGTCCGGAACGAGTTCGGCGCAGTTCTTACCTATCAGCACCTCGGTCGGGGTAGGCTCGGCGAAATCCTTGGAAACCAATGGAGTGTCGTCCTTCACGAGATAGTCGAAAGTGTCCAGCGGGACGAGGTCACCGTAGGCGAAAGGCACGTGCGGGTTCACCACGGCGATCTTCACGCGGGCTGTCTCGACGGCCGCGAGCGAGCAGTCCACCGACGTGCCAAGCGAGACCATGCCGTTCTCGTCAGGCAGCGACACCTGCACCAGGGCGGCTCCGAGCTTGATGGCGCCGCAGCGGTAAAGTCTCTGAGACTCACCAAGGTGCACCGGCAGATAGTCGGCGTACCCGGAATTCACGTTCGGGCGCACGTTCGGTCCCACAAAGAACCCCTGCTCGAAGAAGATGCCTGAATATTTAGGGTCTGAATATGGCGCCGGCCCTTCGGTGTGGAAGTGGTGGAAATGCAGGTCCTCAACCTCCCGGGCCTCGGCTCTGCGCACCAGAGCGTCAATCAGAATGTGCGGCACGCTTGCGACGCTGCTTAAATGAATATGGTCGCCTGACTTTATGGCCTTCACCGCCTCGTCAGCGGAAACGTAACGAATCTCTTTCATCGTTATTAAATATGTTTGTGGCGGCAAAGATAGTGCTTTTGAATGGTTATTCAAATTTTCAGCCGTTTTGACACTTTACTCCGCCGCTTTACTCCGCCCTTTCTTCCACCCTTTCTTCCACCCTTTCTTCCGCCCTTTCTTCCACCCTTTCTTCCGCCCTTTCTTCCACCCTTTCTTCCACCCTTTCTTTCATCCTTTTCTTCCACCCTTTTCTTCCATCCTTTTCTTTCACCCTTTTCTTCCATCCTTTTCTTCCACCCTTTTCTTCCACCCTTTTCTTCCACCCTTTTCTTTCACGCTTAACTCCGCCCTTTACTCCGCCCTTTACTCCGCCCTTTACTCCGCCGCTGGCATATTCACTGACATATTCAAAGAATTTAGTAATTTTGCAGGATATGATTAATAAGGAAAAGAAATTAAAGGCGTTCGAGCGGGCGCTGGACGTGATGGACAGGCTTCGGGCGGAATGCCCTTGGAACCATGCGCAGACGATTGACACTCTGCGCCCTATGACCGTGGAAGAGGTCTATGAGCTTAGTGACGCGGTGATGAAGAAGGACGACACCGCCCTTGAGAAGGAGTTGGGAGACGTGTTCCTGCACGTGATCTTCTATGCCAAGATTGCCGAGGAGGAGGGGCGCTACGACATCGCCGACGTGATGAACAAGCTCTGCGAGAAGATGATCTACCGCCATCCCCACGTGTTCTCTACCACCAAGGTGGCTGACGCCGTGCAGGTCTCCGAGAACTGGGAGATGCTGAAGGCCAAGGAGAAAGGAGGCAACAAGCGCATCCTGTCCGGAATCCCGGACGCCATGCCGCCGATCCTGAAGGCTTTCTCGATGCAGGACAAGGCCCGCGGGGTGGGCTTTGACTGGGAGGAGAAGCGTCAGGTCTGGGACAAGGTCAAGGAGGAGCAGCAGGAGTTGCAGGCCGAGATGGAGGCGATGGACGCCGCCGTCACCGGGGAGGATCGCGCCGCCGCCGCTGACAGGGCCGAGGAGGAGCTGGGCGATTTCATGTTCGCCACCATCAATGCGGCAAGGCTCTACGGACTAAATCCGGACACGGCTCTTAACCGCGCCTGCGACAAGTTCCGCCGCCGGTTCACCTATCTGGAGGAGAACACCCTGCGCAAGGGGCGTGATCTTCACGACATGACCCTGAAGGAGATGGACGAGATCTGGGACGAGGGGAAGGCCAAGGGGCTGTGACAAAGGAGAAGCGGCTCCGGAGGCAGTTTGTGAGTGGGAAAATGAATGACCGCCGATAAACTTATTGCTAAACTTGCTAAACTTCACTGGTAGATTTGTCTAAAACAAGACAATTTCTTAATTTTGTGGATGTCTTCCCGTGAGGGGAACGTAGTAGAATGGATATTTATGCCTGATTATAAAGTAGTTGAGGTTGTGAGCAGAAGGGATCTGATGAATTTCATCAAGTTCCCGGACAAGTTGTACAAGGACTGTCCCCAGTACGTTCCTGCGCTTCACAGTGACCAAGTCAAGTCCCTTACCAAGGTCTCCACGCTTTCCTATTGCAAGAGGAAGATGTGGATGGTGATGGACGGCAAGACCGTGGTAGGACGGATCTGCGGGATGATCAATCCTCGCTACAATGTGCTGTACGACAAGAAAAGGGCCCGTTTCGGATGGTTCGACACAATCGATGACTTCGAGGTCGCCAAATTGCTCCTGTGCACGGCGGAGGCATGGGCGAAAGAGAACGGCATGAACGAGATCCACGGCCCTCTCTACTACAACACGTTGGGAAAACAGGGAATGCTTGTGGAGGGATTCGAGAACATCCCGCCGTTCAACTGTCTGTACAACTACCCTTATTACAATGACTTCGTCACCGCCCTTGGCTATGTGAAGGAATGTGACTGGCTTCAGTACAAGGTGGCGGCGGACCAGCCTCTCCAGGACAAGATCACAAGGATAGCCGGACTTTTGAAGCAGAGGTACAACCTTCACGAGGGCAGTCTCGACAAGCTTAAGAAGGACAAGAAGATGGTGCGCTATTTCTTCGATGTCTACAACGAGAGTTTCGCGAAGTCCGTCTACAACTTCATCCCTTTCACCAAGGAGGAGATCGAGGAGGAGGCGAGAGAGGTGCTGACCTATGTCTCGGACAAGACGAGCAGCATCATATTCGATGACAATGAGGAACTTGTGGGATTCGGAATCACTTTCCCTTCCATCTCGAAGGCTCTTCAGAAGGCGAGGGGGCGCTTGTTCCCGTTCGGCTGGTTCCATCTTCTGATGGCGATGTTCAGGTATGACACCGTCGATCTGATGATCAACGGAGCCGTGCCGAAATGGCAGAACACGGGAGTCTCATCGATCTACCACTGCACGATGTCGGAGAAGTACAGGAAGGCCGGCACGAAGTGGGCGATTACCAATCCGCAGATCGAATCCAACGGGGCGGTCAACGTCTGGGGCAAGTACGAGCATGAGCTTTTCATGCGCCGCCGCTGCTACCTCAAGTCGATTTAGGAATATTTTAAGAATATGGCAGAGAACACATTAGTCGATAAGATCCTGGCTCTCCGGGACAAATACGAGTCGCTTCAGAAACAGCTTGCTGATCCTGAGGTGATCGCTGACATGAAGAGATACGTCCAGCTCAACAAGGACTACAAGGAGCTGGAGCCGATCATCAAGGCTGGTCTTGAGTACAAGAAAATGGTCGATGAACTGGCTGAGGCCAAGGACATTATGATCAACGAGAAGGACGAGGATCTCAGGGACATGGCCAAGGCCGAGATCGCGGAGATCGAGCCTAAGCTTCCTGACATGGAGGAACAGATCAAGATCCTTCTGATCCCTGCCGACCCGGATGACAGCAAGAACGCCATCATCGAGATCCGTGGCGGCACAGGCGGTGACGAGGCTGCCATATTCGCCGGTGATCTTTTCCGCATGTATTCGAAATACGCCGAGAAGCGCGGATGGAAGCTTGAGGTGAACGACGAGACTCCTGGCACCGCCGGAGGCTACAAGCAGATAGTCTTCAAGCTTTCCTCCAACGACGAGGGTGTCTATGGGATCATGAAATATGAGTCCGGCGTGCATCGTGTGCAGAGGGTTCCGCAGACCGAGACTCAGGGCAGGATCCAGACTTCGGCAGCTTCCGTGGCCGTTTTCCCGGAGGCCGGCGAGTTCGATGTGGATCTCAAATGGGATGACATCCGCCTTGACCTCTTCTGTTCTTCAGGCCCTGGTGGCCAGGGTGTCAACACGACCTATTCGGCCGTGCGCCTGACCCACCTTCCGACCGGTCTTGTGGTTCAGTGTCAGGAGGAGCGTTCCCAGCTGAAGAACAAGGACAGGGCTTTCGAGGAACTCAGGACCCGTCTTTACAACCTTGAGCACCAGAAGTATCTCGATGAGATCGGCGCGAAGCGTAAGACTATGGTCTCCACGGGCGACCGTTCCGCGAAGATCCGCACCTACAACTATCCGCAGGGACGTGTGACCGACCACCGCATCAACTGGTCGATGTACAACCTTCCAGTCTTCATGGACGGTGACATCCAGGAGTGCATCAACCAGCTCCAGATAGCCGAGAACGCCGAGCGCTTAAAGGAAGCCGCCGAGTAGTGACTTTCTGTCCCTCCCGCCAATCGTTGAAGCCTGCCAAAAGCGGGCTTTTTCTGCCAATTTGACATACCCGTGCCAATGGCATAACATTCGATATACTCCTTGCGTCCGGTTCGGAGACCGAGCCGGGCGGAACTAGAAAAAATAGGAGATTAAAGAATATGGGAAAAATCATTGGTATCGACCTTGGAACCACGAATTCGTGCGTTGCGGTCATGGAAGGCAACCAGCCTACCGTCATAATCAACAACGAGGGTGAGAGAACCACCCCGTCTGTAGTCGCCTTTACCGACGGCGGTGAAAGAAAGATCGGTAACCCTGCTAAGCGTCAGGCCATCACGAACCCTCAGAACACAGTCTTCTCCATCAAGAGATTCATGGGCGAGACTTTCGACCAGGTTCAGAAGGAAGTCGCCAGAATGCCTTACAAGGTTGTCAGAGGCGAGAACAACACTCCGCGTGTTGAGATTAACGGCAAACTCTACTCTCCTCAGGAGATTTCAGCGATGATCCTCCAGAAGATGAAGAAGACTGCCGAGGACTACCTCCGTCAGGAAGTCACCGAGGCTGTCATCACAGTCCCTGCCTACTTCTCTGACTCTCAGCGTCAGGCCACCAAGGAAGCCGGCAAGATCGCCGGACTCGATGTGAAGAGAATCATCAACGAGCCTACCGCCGCCGCCCTTGCCTACGGTCTTGACAAGAAGAACAAGGACATGAAGGTCGCCGTGTATGACCTCGGTGGTGGTACATTCGATATTTCCATCCTTGAGCTGGGTGGTGGTGTGTTTGAGGTGAAGTCAACCAACGGTGACACTCACCTTGGAGGTGACGACTTCGACCAGGAGATCATCAACTGGCTCGCCGATGAGTTCGCCAAGGACAATGGCGGCATCGACCTGAGGAAGGATCCTATGGCTCTCCAGAGATTGAAGGAGGCCGCCGAGAAGGCCAAGATCGAGCTGTCCAACCAGACCTCGACCGAGATCAACCTGCCTTACATCATGCCGGTTGACGGTGTGCCTAAGCACCTTGTCAAGACCCTTACCAGGGCTAAGTTCGAGATGCTTTGCGACAACCTCTTCCAGAGATCCATCGATCCGTGCCGTCAGGCACTCAAGGATGCCGGTCTGAACGCGTCTGACATTGACGAGGTTCTTCTTGTCGGTGGTTCGACACGTATTCCTAAGGTACAGGAGCTCGTCAAGGAGTTCTTCGGCAAGGAGCCTAACAGAAGCGTCAACCCTGACGAGGTTGTGGCCATCGGCGCGTCAATCCAGGGCGGTGTGCTCGCAGGTGATGTGAAGGATGTCCTTCTGCTTGATGTCACCCCGCTTTCACTCGGTATCGAGACACTCGGCGGCGTGATGACAAAGCTCATCGAGTCCAACACGACCATCCCTACACACAAGTCACAGGTCTTCTCTACCGCGGCTGACAACCAGCCTTCTGTCGAGATCCATGTGCTTCAGGGTGAGCGTCCTATGGCTAAGGACAACAAGGAGATTGGTCTGTTCCATCTTGACGGAATCGCTCCGGCTCCAAGAGGAATACCTCAGATCGAGGTCACCTTCGACATCGACGCCAACGGTATCCTGAACGTGTCCGCCAAGGACAAGGCCACGGGCAAGGAACAGAACATCAGAATCGAGGCCTCATCAGGTCTGTCTGACGAGGAGATCCAGAGGATGCGTGACGAGGCTAAGGCCAACGAGGCCGCCGACAAGGAGGCCAAGGAGAAGGTTGAGAAGATCAACAACGCCGATGCCCTGTGCTTCCAGTCCGACAAGAATCTCAAGGACTATGGCGACAAGATTCCGGCTGACAAGAAGTCTGCCATCGAGTCAGCTCTCGGCTCCCTCAAGGAGGCTGTCAAGAATCAGAACCTTTCTGACATCGACCGCTACACCGAGGAACTGACCAAGGCTTGGAACGCCGCCTCCGAGGACATGAACCGTGCCGCACAGGCCGGTGCCCAGCAGGGTCCTCAGCCTGGTCCTCAGGGACCGCAGAACGGCCCGGATGACCAAGGCCCGGACGAGCAGTAAAGACGATCGGATAATCAGATGATAATCAGATAATAAGAGAGAGAGGATGTGATTTCACACCCTCTCTTTTTTTGTCCTCGTCCGTCAGGATGCTCACGAGTCACTTCGTGGCAGTCGGCTGGATTCCGTCGTACTGTTCGCAGACGGTGTGGTAGCTTTCAAGGTTGCCGATGTCGTAGCGGTGTCCGGGCATCTCCATTGCGTGGACAGGGGTCTGGGTGGAGAGCCAGACTATGTAGCTGCCGGGAGCGTCGGTGCCGCAGCCGGCGGTGATGCCGGCGGAGATCAGGCTTGCGTCCTTGCGGGTGTAGTAGTAGAACGGGGGACAGCACCAGTGGGAGCGAGGCTCTGACGGCTTCTCCTCCATGCCAAGCACGAGGTCTTCGGAGCTGACCTCCACGACACCGCATTTGCGAAGGCGCTGCTCCGAAGGCTCGAAGAAGCGCATGATGCAGGACGTACCCTTTGCGCGGGCATATTCAATGAACCTTACGAGGCTGAAATCCAGCACATTGTCTCCGGCTATGACCAGCATGTCGTCGTCGATGCCGAGGGAATCGATCGCGAATTGGATGTCGCGCACCGCACCCAGACGCGTCTCGTTCGTCACCGTGCCGTCGTCCACGACAGTGATCTTGTCATCCGGTCGTCCGGCGGCCCAGTCGAGGAAATGCGCGGCGAACTTGTGGTTTGTGATGACTACATATTCATCAATCGCCCCGGAGGTTTTGATGTCGTCGATCAGCCAATCAAGGATGGCTTTGTCCTTGATTTTCAGTAAGGGTTTTGGGAAATTTTTCGTCAGAGGGTAAAGCCGCGTCGCATAACCGGCGGCAAGGATCAGGCATTTCATGACTTATCTTCTAAATTTTCACGCCGTCCGCGCTGTGGCAGATGCAGGCCGAGTAATGCCCCCGCAGATCCGGGAACTCGGCAAGATACTCAGTCTCGACTTTTTTGAATATTTCCTCCTTGAACGACGGGTCGATCAAGGCCATGCAGCAGCCATTGAATCCGGCTCCGCTGAAGCGGCCTCCGTAGATGCCGTCGGTTCTGGTCATGATCTCGTAGATCTTTTTCAGCTCTGGAGAGCCGGTCTCCCATTTCTCGATGGATGAGCGTCCGCTCTCGAAACTGAGCTGGCCGAATGCCTCGATGTCGCCGTTTCTCCACGCTTCCGCACCCTTCTCGACACGGGCATATTCACCGAACCAGTGTTCCGCCCTCTTGCGCCAGTTCTCCGGAAGACGGTCGCCGAACTTTCGGAACACCTCGACCGGGACGTCGCGGAGATTGGTCTCGCTGAACTTGCCGTACTCCATGCCGGCGTAGGCTTTCAGGGCGTAGGCTGCGCTGCGGCACTCGTCCACGCGCATGTTGAACTTGCTCCCGGCCAGGGTGCGCTCCACGCCGCTGAAGAAAATCGCGATCTCGTAGGGCTTCATGGCGGGGGAGGTCGGGATCAACTCGTAGCTGTCGTCCTTGGTGTCAAGGTAGAGAAGATGATCCTTCTTTGAATAGACCTCGCAGCTTTGGTCGAGCTTCCCGCAGGACACTCCCACGTAGTCGTTCTCCGCGGCCATCTCTGTGCTGATCAGCTCAGCGTCAGAGAGGTGGATGCCGTTGACCGTGCACAGAGCCTTCAGGAAAGCGATCGTGACCGCCGCGGAGGACGATAGTCCGCCGATCGGAAGAGACCCTTCGATCACCCCGCTGAGTCCGATGCGGAGCGGGTATCTCGCCCCGAGCTTGAGTGTGGCTCCCCGCAGATAGTCGGCCCAGTCGCCCTGCTTTGGCTCCGGGACGGAACTGACGTGCCACTGCGCCCGTTTCGGGAACTGGAGCGACGAGAACTCGATGACTCCGTTCTGCTTTGGGGAGTAGGCGATGCGGATTCCCTTGTCAATCGCCAGTCCGGTAACCTTTCCGAGCTGGTGGTCGGAGTGGGCTCCGAGAGGACACACACGGTACGGACAGAACGAGAGCCCTTCCGGCTCCCGTCTGTACGTTTCCCTGAATTTCTGTTCGCAGGTCATATTCTTTTGTTTTATAGTCTTGCCTGAAGCGCCTTGCCCTGCTCCTCGTAGCCGGGTTTGCCAAGGAGAGCGAACATGTTCTTCTTGTAGGCTTCCACGCCAGGCTGGTTGAACGGATTGACACCGAGTACGTAGGCGCTGATCCCGCAGGCATATTCAAAGAAGTAGAACAGGCCGCCGAGGTTGTGGGCGTTGATCCTCTCGATGGCGATCTCCAGCTGAGGCACGCCGCCGTCGATGTGCGCGAGCTTGGTTCCAAGCTGCGCCATGGCGTTGCAGTGTTCCACGTGCTGGCCGGCGAGGTAGTTGAGCTGGTCGAGGTTCTGCGCGTCGCTTCCGATGACAATCTCGCGGTTGCTCTTCTCGATGCTCACAACGGTCTCGAACACGTCTCTGTCACCGTCCTGGATGAACTGTCCCATCGAGTGGAGGTCTGTGGTGAAGTTGACGGAGGCCGGGAATATTCCTTTCAGATCCTTGCCTTCCGACTCGCCGTAGAGCTGCTTCCACCACTCTCCAAGGTATTGGAACTTAGGATTGTAGGCAACCAGGATCTCTATCTTCTTGCCAAGTTCCGAATAGAGCAGGTTCCTCATCGCCGCGTACTGTACCGCAGGGTTCTCCTCGCCTTTCACCGCGAGAGCCTTCTCCATCTCGACAGCGCCGGCGATCATCTCGCGCACATCGAATCCCGCCAGCACGATCGGCAGAAGTCCGACCGGAGTGAGGACGGAGAACCGGCCTCCCACGTTGTCCGGAACGACAAATGTCTTGTAGCCTTCCTGTGTGGAGAGGGTCTTGAGGGCGCCCTTGTGAGCGTCGGTGATGGCGACAATCCTTTCGGAAGCGTCTTTGTAGGTCTTCTCGATGTGTTCCTTGACGATCCTGAACGCGACCGCCGGCTCGGTTGTGGTGCCGGACTTGGAGATCACCACGGTGGCGACATTCCTCTCGGCCACAAGATCCATCAGCTCCGCGAGGTACTCTTCGGAAAGATTGTTACCTGCGAAGACAACCTCCGGAGCCTCTTTCGCCCCGCCAAGCTGCTTGGCGAAATTGTGGGAGAGCGCCTCGATGGCGCAACGGGCTCCGAGATAGGATCCACCGATGCCGATAACGACCACCAGGTTGACACCTTTTGCCTTCCAGCAGTCACGTACCGCCTCGCAATCGGCGATCAGTGACTCCGGCGTCTGCGATGGCAGATGCTTCCATCCGAGGAAGTCGTTGCCCGCACCGCTCTCGCTTTCAAGTACATCGAAGGCCTCAAGAGCCTTGCCGACGTATTTCTTGTAATCTTCATCCTTGACAAAGGAGGCGCATCCTCCCAAATTGACTTTAACCATTTTCTACCAAATTATTAAGGTTAACTAACTATGTATTCGTCTATGTATTCGTTAAACAAATCTGTTCATTCTGTTCATTCTGTTCAACCTGTTCAGCCTGTTCAATCTGTTCAACCTGTTCAGCCTGTTCAATCTGTTCAACCTGTTCAGCCTGTTCAGCCTGCCCAGCCTGCCCAGCCTGCCCAGCCTGCCCAGTCTGCCCAGCCTGCCCAGCCTGCCCAGCCTGCCCAGCCTGCCCGAATCTTTTTGGTAGATAATCCTTAGCCGTCAATAATATGCCACCGGCACACTCTTTCTTACCCAAGGCATCTACCAACAAAAAAGCATTTTGCAAAAATAACCATTTTCGCAATAACAACTCCCACTTATCACGGATAATTTTAACGAATATGTTCGCCAAGGAATATTCATTCATGGGTACCGCCGCCAGTAACCACGACAGCACGCCAGTAAAGTAGGTCAGAAGTCGAATATGTACTAAGTGCCAAGCCCTTCGTGAGCAAAATAGCCGCTTTGGCTCACGAGCGTGACCCGCAGACGGCCTTCGTGAGCGAAACGGGCGTTCCTGCTCACGAGCGTGACTTGCAGGCGGCCTTCGTGAGCAAAACAAGCGTTCTGGCTCACGAGCGTGACCCGCAGACGGCCTTCGTGAGCAAAACAGGCGTTCCTGCTCACGAGCGTGACCCGCAGGCGGCCTTCGTGAGCGAAACGGGCGTTCCTGCTCACGAGCGTGACTTGCGGGCGGCCTTCAGACTCCTCATTGTGCGCATGGTTTTGAAAATAGCAGCGGCGGCCTAACTTTTGGCCGCCGCTGCCTATGGTATGGTCACCGGGTTTGGGGCTAAAATACATGCTCCTTGTCCGGTGTCAAAGGAACACTATTTTTTGAAGTAATTGAAGTTGTTGTTGATGATGGCCTGAGGCAGGAGATCGCCATAGACCTCGTAGCGTCCGGACTTAAAGTTGCCTACCCAGTCCATCATGATCATTCCTGTTGTTTAAAATAAGTGCACGCCAAATTCCCAATCAAAATAAAGCCAAATATCCAAATATAAATACGCCATTTTTCCAAATAAATATTCAAAATGAATTGAATTACAAAGGAATGTACTATCTTTGCACCAAAATATAATTCTATGGAATATAAGAATCGAATAGCAGATCAACTGCTACGTGATAAATTAGAGGCAATGGGTGCTGTCTTGATAGAAGGTCCCAAGGCTTGTGGCAAAACAACTACAGCAGAGCAACAGGCTAAAAGCATTATTTATATGGATGACCCTACCAAACAGCAGCAAAACAAACAGATGGCGCAAACAAATATTAGCTTTTTGCTTGAGGGGGAAACTCCTCGTTTGATTGATGAATGGCAGGAAGTTCCCCAATTTTGGGATGCCATCCGATTTGAGGTAGACCATAGAGGCGAAGATGGACAATTTATGCTTACAGGTTCTGCGGTGCCTGCTGAAGCTAAAGATATTCATCATACAGGTGCTGGAAGATACGGATGGCTTACCATGCGCCCTATGAGTTTGTGGGAATCCGGCGACTCTACTGGTGAGATAAGCCTATCGGATTTGTTTCTTACACCTGATAAAATAGGAGCTTTGAATAAACTTACATTGCCGATGCTTGCTTTTGTTGTTTGCCGTGGAGGGTGGCCTAAGGCTTTGCAAAAGAAAACAGAAAAGGCAGCACTATTGCAGGCGACAGAATATTATAAAGCGATAACAAATAGCGATATATCACGAGTTGACAACGTAAAACGAGATGCCGAACGGGCAAAGAGAATTATGCGTTCTTATGCCAGACATCAAGGCTCTCAAGCAAGTATCGCGACAATCCTTGCCGATATATCAGCAAATGAACCGGAGGATGTAAGTGATGAAACAATAGATTCATACCTTACTGCCTTGCGGAAAATATTCATAATAGAGGATATGCCGGCGTGGAATCCCAACTTAAGAAGTAAAACCGCTGTTCGCACATCAGACACAAGGTACTATGTCGACCCGTCAGTTGGTGTGGCAGCTCTTGGACTAGGTCCTAATGATTTAATTAATGACCTGAATACATTTGGGTTGTTTTTTGAGGCAATGTGCATTCGAGATCTTAGGGTTTATGCCGATGCCTTGGATGGCTCTGTATATCATTATAGAGACAAGAATGGTTTGGAATGTGATGCTGTGGTACATTTGCATAATGGCTCATATGGTCTTATTGAAATAAAGTTAGGTGGAGAAAAGTTGATTGAGGACGGTGCAAAAACCTTAATGGCACTTTCAAATATCATAGACACCTCCCGAATGAAAGCCCCTGCTTTTTGTATGGTGCTGACAGGTGTTGGTGACTTTGCCTATAAACGAACAGATGGAGTGTATGTTGTGCCGATTGGATGTTTGAGATCATAAGTTTTGACATTCAGAATAATAATAGTTAATGTAAGCAATGATGCATGGATAAAATCTGTAACTTCGATATTGTAATCAATACATGTCTTGCTGAGATCAATCCGACCTCGCTAATGCCGGATTTCGATAAGAACGGTTTTTTGTTATCGGTCATCAACGGATTTGCTTACACTCGCAGGCGGCCTTCGTGAGCAAAACAGACGTTTTGGCTCACGAGCGTGACCAGCAGGTGGCCTTCGTGCGCAAAACAGACGTTTTGGCTCACGAGCGTGACCCGCAGGCGGCCTTCGTGAGCAAAACAGGCGTTCCTGCTCACGAGAGAAACCACGGGAGTGTGTCGCCGGATCTGGGCTGTCTTATCCTCTTCTTCTCCTCAGATGCCTTATGGCACCTGAGGTTTATGTCGGGATTGACCAAAGGGCATTATTCCCTTATACAGCTTTTCATGTCAACCTTTTACGTTTACTGTTCCCTATAGTGGAGAAATGACTCTTCACAAAAGCGGTGAGAGGCCTGAGCAAGACCTCTCACTGGAACGCGAAATTAGCAAAAATGCCGGTAATAATTAAAGGGTAAGATCAGAAATTCATCGGTGTGGTGTGATCAGTCGTAAGCATTCGGTAAACCCCGTCTTTTCCGCATAACTCCACCGGAGTATCTTTGCGGTTCATAAATAAGGAACCGTATGCACATTGTTATTTCATATACTCGTAGATGAAAATAGGAAAAGAATTTAATACAGCAACACTTCTATTGGGTTTGACATGGAGCAAGAGTTGCCTTTCGAATATTGATAGCTGATTGACAACAGACTTCTCCTTTGGCATCGCATTTACTCCTGCTATAAGCAAGTTAGCTTTACTGACATTCATCTGCTTAAGAAATTGCCAGTTGTCTTTCACCTTCATATACTTTTCCTTGGTCGGCGTTTCGCCATCCTTGAGCAAGATGTGGTCGAGACTGTCATAAGCCGAAAAATTACGAGCCAGACGTTTGAAATCCTTACACTCTTCTCTGCTTACTACATAGTTGGCATAATCGTTGTCGGGAAGTTCCTTGGTATAGCGGATGGACTCAATCATCGGGTAGTTGATGTAGAGCTTTCCGTTCTCGGTTTCGTCTGCAAACAATGCCAGCATCTCTTCTACTCTTTGATTGATTTCTTCAAGCGAAAGGTGAGAGTGTTGGAAGTCATAGTCAAAGAATAGGAATATTTCCGAAATGTCTGAACTTCTGATACCGTTCAAGATGGAGTCACCTCTTGCTGCCAAGCGTTCTCGCATGACAGAAACAATATCTCCACCGTCTTCATATTCCTTCAGCTCATTGTAAAGGTCATATATGTTATTCCCGAAAGAACAAATGATATTGTCATTTACCTTCGGGAAATAGAGTCTTTCCAATGTTCTATACAGGCGAGGCTCACGCTCGTCGCCTTCAAATACAAACAGAATCATAGGCCAAAAGTTCCGCCTCTATATAGTTTCTCCAAGTTATGGGCAAAACGAAGTTCCTTGTCCGTCAAGTCACAAATAGCCTTTATTTCGTTGTTCCTGAGGATAAAGAAACAATCAGGACGAAGCAAGTCATTGGAAAGAAGGAATGTGTCGTGGGTGGTTACGAACACCTGGTTGTTGCCTTCAAACAATCGCTTGCAAATCTTATATGATAGTTCGTGGTGGTAGAAAGCATCAAACTCGTCGATGAAGACGAACGAAGCGTTGTCCATCTCTTTCAGCCAATAATACTGCAACTCCAGATTCCTTGTGCCTGTGGATGCAACCCATTGGAACGGAATTCTCACACCGTTCATTATGCAGAAGAGAATGTTGTCGCCCTTCGTGTTAGGTGCAAACTCATACTCCTGACCACTTACTTCTTTCAAATAAGCTGCAAAGTCGTCAGCAAGGTTGTTCTTTATGATATACTCTTCCACGTTGCTGCCACCTTCCTTCAAGCCAATGAATTCACGGTAGTCGAGACTTCTGAAGAATAGCATATTCTCTACGAAATCGCGAAGTTGTAGCAGGGCATGGTCTTTGGGAAGTGGCACAGAACTCAATAGATAGTTTACTATAGAAATGTTGTTGGCACTATCTTTAAGATTCTGAATGGCAACGGCGGTCAAGCCAAATTCTTCGGAAATAGCCAATTCGTCTTTGTCTTTAACAAGAATCTCTTTTTTGTCTACTATTAGCTTTTCGCTGATGATATCGCCTTTCAGTTCCGATGCTATTTTACTGTAACTGTATACTACCACATGACCGTCGAAAGAAAATGTGTAATCGAAATCAACCGGCTCGTTGTGGCATGACGCACATGCATAATTCAGATAGTAATCAGGCTTCTTCCACTTGTGAGAAAGATGGTTGGCAATGTCGAATATTGCCAATCCGAAGTTCGACTTACCGGCTCCATTCGGTCCGTAGATAATACCGTTCTTTACAATGCCATTACGTACTGCATCGTTATTGAACGTATAATTGCTCGGATGAGACAAGTCCCACTCGATACGATTCTTGAACCCTCTATAGTTCTTAACTGCAAATCTCGTTAACATGACAATATTGATTAGTGATATTTTGACTACAAAGGTACAAAAAAACAACGTATCCGTAAATAAATTACGGCATATACTGGGTCAGGGATTATAGGTATATTAAATTGAATAACTCAGAGTTTACTGTTCCCTATAGTGGAGAAATGACTCTTCACAAAAGCGGTGAGAGGCCTGAGCAAGACCTCTCACTGGAACGCGAAATTAGCAAAAATGCCGGTAATAATTAAAGGGTAAGATCAGAAATTCATCGGTGTGGTGTGATCAGTTCCACTTACCACTTACGAAGGTTGGTGATGGTGTTGTTGAGGTTCTCAAGACGCTTGTTGTAGCAGTACTTGAGGTTGTCCATCACATCGTCGAACTCCATATTCTCGTCACCGCACAGCCAATGCTCATCCAGATAATTACCGACCTTCCAAATCTTTCGGTTATACTCATCAGAAAGCCTGTTTGCGGCGCGCCTCTCCTCCACGACTCTGTTGGCGACATCAATCAAGTCTGGGTAGACATCCGCCCAGCGAGCCTTGACCCTATTGATGTAGTTCTGATCCTTCATCAACAGAGGCCACCACATATAGTACCTCCTTGGGGTCTCATTATATTTAATGGCCCTTTCGATGAGAAGTGAACTCCATGTGTGATAGTAGTAAGCGTTCTTTTCCGTGTCCACATTCGTGAAGTTCTGGCTGTCAAAGTCCCACACCGGCCCGGCGCAGAGTTTTCCGTCCCCGTCCTTGTACATGTAGACACTCTTCGGATGCTGTATCTCGTCGTTCATCGCGATCTCGTAGACAAACCAGTAGTCGATCACTGAGTTGATGTCGAGACTCTTGTAGGCCTCTGGGTAATTACCATTAGTAAGGTTGCTCTCGATGGCGTTGATGTAGGTTTTCAGATTCTCGAAAATCGCGCTGCCATCATATGTGGTGCCATTCTTCGCTGTGACCGTGAAGTCATCCTTGAACAAGCAAGGCAATTCACGCATTGAGGTTTTGAATTTCCAGGTCTCGTCGTAATTATTGTCGAACTCGATAAGGTAGCTGCAATCCTTCACGGTAGGGCTGGTGTTTGTCTCGACAACATCCTCAAATATCGGGTTTGTCATTTTCAGCCTGTTATTATTAATCTTGATCTGCTCGCAGAAAAGATAGTTGCCGGCGTGGATGCCATTGATGACCAGCTCGACGTTCTGCCCTGAAGGATTCCAGACCAATCCCTTTCCTAAGGTGCTTCCGTCTGTAGGCCCGTTGATGAAATGGTTCTGGATAGTCTGGGCGATGTTGAACGCCAGATAGTTACGAATGAGTGACATGTCCGTCCACGGAGAGAGCAGAATCCATCTCTTGTGCTCCTTCATCCCAAGGATGCCCGCCTTTTTGTTCAGCTTGATAGCCATCGGCCTCTTGTCGTAATTGGACGACGTGTTTCCCCTGAGCCTGATGCTGCAACCGGCCTTATTCAAGTCCGCCACACCGTTTTTGTAGACAGCGATGTCGTCGGCCTCGCTCCATTTTGTACCCTTGGCAGGGATGGAGAAGTCAAGGAAGCTGACTGTTCCCGGAGTGTTGACATTGACAACCACCACCGGCAGTCCGGTGTTCGTGACGGTAACGGTGAACACCTTTCTCTGCGTGCCGCTGACAAGGGTATATTCAACAGGAGTCCGGAAATCCTGGCTTGATACACCGCTTTCCTGAACCTCATCGTTGCAAAGAACCTTCACTCCCTCAGGTACCGTGAACGTCGGTACAAGCGTGAAGTTGTAAAGGTAAGGGATGCAGCAAGAGACCGTGCCGGCGTTCTTGTCGATCGCGCAGCTGAAATCCTCCGCGGCCTTGACTTCGGTCTTGGAGGTACTGGTGTTCAGAACCGCCGTCTTCTTCAGAAGGCTTGACTCGTTCTTGGCGATTTCGAACCCGAAACTCTTGAACTCCAGTGGAGTCGTGCTGATGTTTTCGACCGTGCAGTTGTTCTCCGGCTTCAGGTCATCAAGGTTCAGAGGGATGTCGTAGCATGCTCCGGCCTGGAAGTCTACGAGAGCATTGACCTCGAATGACACCTTGTGGGAGTCAGTCAATAATTGAATCTCGATCTTGTCACCTTTCTTGATGCCTGGCGCGATGGCGGCATACACGACAGCCTTTCTTCCAACCGGGATTCCTCCCTCCTTGTCCTTCGCCAGTTTCACAGTGATCTGGGATGAGGTCTTTCCGTCAACAGCGGCAAGACCCGAAGCCAGATTGGTTAGATCCATCGTGAAATCACCGGTCCAGGCGCGAGGCGCCGCGATCCCTTCAACTTTCTGTCTGAATATGATGGACTGGAGTCTCTCCGAGCTTGCGACCTCGTCAAGCTTGCTTCCGAATGTCACCTCCGCCTTCAGGAAGGACACCAGAGGCTTGAATATGAACCCATAGCCTCCATCTTTTTTGACGGGAGTGTCGCTGGCCTTCACATCGTTGGCGGCGATAGAAGCTTCGTCCGTGTAGTACTGCACTGAGGCCACATTGACCGGGATCGCTCTGCTGTCCGTCGCCCCTTCCACGTAAGGATAGTAGGCAAACCTTGGCCGGTCGCTTGTGTACAGCGAGCCTTTGAACTCTCCGGAACTCACAGGAGTGGAGAATGTGCCGTCGAACGGGGCGTTAGGGGTGGTGTTTCCGAACACGCCGACCCTGTCTCCGACAGACCAGAGTATGCCTACCGATCCGTCTGCCGTCGGCTCGATGTCGATCTGGGTTCTTGTAACAGGAATCTGTCCTATTTCTCCGGTAAGGGAGATCGACTCCTGTCCCAGTACCTCCGTCTCGTTGTTGTCGGCGCAGGAGGCGGCCATCAGTGCCGCCAGCACCATCAGCACAGATGCTGAATATGTTCGCTTCATAACCTATGTGTTAAAGAGTTTAATCTATTTACCCATAGGTTAAGTCTTTAGGTCATCCTCTACAGTCCGAAGCCCGTTCCTCCGCTACTGTAGGAGGAGTCGTAGGATCTGGTACCCTGAGGCGCGTCACGGACGCATCGGATTGTAAAGTCCGCACCGGACTGTCCGTGACCGGTTGTTACGATCGGCGTACCTGACGATCCGTCTTTCTGAAGGTAGTAGATCATGAATGTATTACCTGGATTTGACGGGTCATGTATCAGGTTTCGATTGTATTTGGTCTTGGCTGCGTATCGCATGGTTCCGGTTTGGGTTCCGGAAGACGGATAACCGGCGAGATTGCCGGTAATCTCCTCACCACAGTACCTTTGGATGAAGTAGAGCTCCTTCTCGTTCGGGATCCTCCACTTGCCGAGGTCGTCGGTGCCTTCCTGGTAGTATTTCTCGCACCAGTCACCGTTCATGATCTCAGTGTACTTGAAGGTGTTTTTGGCTGGTGTTCCACCAGCAACTATTGTTTGTTGAGGCGTAGACTTGCTGTATGTGTATGTGTAATATTTTGTTTGCCAAATAAAGCCTTCTGTTCTTGTGGTCAGTGTAACCATTACATCGAATGATGTGTAATTGCCGTTGTCGCTCTTAATTTTAATTGTTTTCGATGCTGTAGCACCATTATTAGTTGATGAAAGGTCGATTGTAACCCTGACACTGAACTCTGCTGACGTAACATTTACTTCGTTATCGTTTCCGATTTGATAGGTGTAGTTCTTAGACGCATTGTAATTATTAATCGTTATCGGAACAGTTATATTATGAGGAGTAGTCTTTGGACTCGTACTCTCTGGTATTCCAGTAGGATTAAGCTCGCCAACTGTGATCTCAGGAGCATAGGTGTCCTCTCCGCTTGCCGGAATGTTCAGATCCGCACTGGCGATCTTGAAAGCCTTAGGCAATGTACTCGCCGCATCGAAATTCTCGTGCTCAGGATACTCTCCGATCTGCATGTTGGTTCTCAAGGTCTCGTCCTTGAGGCCGTTCACTGTCACGACATAGTTCTCCTGGTCCCAGCTTGTGATGTCCGAGACTTCACCCGAGGTTGAGTTTGTGCCAAGATTCCTGACGCATCGTATCATAGGATTTGTCTCCATATTAGCCCAGGAACTGATTGCGGTACCCTCCAAAGCCCACCAGATACGGAAGCCCAGGTTTGTACTTGTCGCATAGTTCGTCGTCTCGAATGATATCTCTGTAGGCAGAGACTTCTTACCGCACCAGGCGAAGATGCATTGGCGGACGCTAGGAAGGTACCACCTTACCTCGTCCTCGTCAATTTTGCCGTCACCGTTGAGGTCTCTGTTTCTTGAGAGACATTCGAACATCGGATTGGTTCCGGTAGTGGTCATTATGTTGGCCGAGGTAGGAGGAGTCGCCCCTGTGAAGCCGTTTTGGTCAATGTTCACATAGTCGGTCCACGTCTTGGTTGTTTTAGTGTTGATGATCTCCCAGGTGTTTTTCAATCCGTTCTGCAATTCCGTTCCCGGATAGTCGTCATCACCTGTGAAAGCGGCTGCCGGTGTCTCCTCCACAGATTCAAATCCGAATGGATTACCCACATTGTCTTTATAGAATGTCTTGATTGACTTCTGCTGGAGTGTAAAGCCACTGCCCTCAATGTAGGTGCTGTGTCCGTCGGCGCTGATCTGGGCTTTGCCGATGGTGAATGACAAGATCCTGTCATCCGTGTTGACGAAGTCCTTGTAAGGCTTATCATTGTAGAAGTACTCGTCCACGTAGGCCTGCGTGTAGACATCGTCTCCGCTTATTATGCAGTGTGTCGTGGTGCCGGCCTTTATTTCATCAATCAAGTCGTAGATGTTCACCAAGTTGGCGTCTCCGGGATAATTTGCGAATTCCGTCTGACTGGCAGGCTTGCCGAACTTCACCCAGGCGACGTCCTCAAGGTGCGGATCAGTTGATCCTTTCTGAACGGTGAAGGATGTCATCTTTCCTTCTCCCGCAGGTACAGTACCGCTGACAATGCATTCATCGATTTTTGTCTTCGAGAATGTCAGCAGCACATTCTCGAAGTGTGCGTCGAGGTTGACGATGACGTGCGTGGCCGGCATGATGATCTGTCCCTCGGCTCCCGGCTGATTGTCGCTCTCCTTTTTTGCCTCGGCGATGATGTTCTTCACTCCGTTGACCGTTATCGTGTAGGTGTACCTTGCGTTACGTGTCACGGAGAAGTTGCCGAATTTCGTGTTTGACGCATCTGTGCTGTTGCCGAAGTCTCCAAGGTGAATGGTGTATTTCACGGTTCCTGTCACGTCGTGGTCTGTCCCGCTCTCTCCCGGACCCTCGTAAGTACCCTCGATCACAACGTAGGTTGATTTGGCCGGAGCATAGGTGAATGTGCTGTAGTCACTCCCCCTTCTCTCGCGGTCGGCGTAAGACCACGAAGTCGGTGAGGCAGCCGGCTTCTGCACATTCTCAGGCATGTAGAACGAGAAAGAGTAATCGCCGCCTGCGGCCGGAGCCGCGATAGGAAGTTCCTCGAATTTGGTGAAGGTGTCGTCACCGGCATATTCATTCAGCTCATCCCTCTGGAGCAGGGTTGACGATGTGGAGTAGTTGTAGATGCTGTACTTCTTCGGAATGAAGGTCACCCCTGTCCCGCTCTTGAGTACGAAGACATTCTTGGAGACTATCCTCTTGAGGTGGAAGACCTTGTCGAAGGTGTTCTCGCCCGGCTGGAGAGTGATGGTGGTAGTGTTCTCTTTGTCGCCGTAGTGTCCCGACATCAGCACAGACGTGGAAGTGATGTCACGTCCAGAGGCTGTGATAGTGTGGCTCCTGAACTCGGCGAGCGTCTTCCCCGCCAGTTCATCCAGATTGACGACCGTGTACTTGTCGTAATTGGCGATCGGGTACATGTACCATTCGCCGCTGGTCACCTTCCTGTCGCCGACGGTGAGCTGGTCCTCATTCAGTTCGATCGTGTAGAGCCAGTTGGTGTTGCTGTTCCTTCTTGTTGGCTCGCCAAGATTCCTGACCTTAACGATGATCGGTGTCGAGTTGGGCTGATTGGCGTTGTAGAAGAGGATAGCCATCTTCTCGACTCTTGTCTCTTGCTCCTCTGTTGCCCTTGTGACGGTTATCTCGTCCATTTCAGGCACCTCCATATTGAACGAAAGGCTTACAGGAAGCCCCTCCTTCACTTTATTCATAGGTTCCTCGTTCTGGCACCCGGCAAGAACGATAGCCATGAATGCGGCCGCGAGTGTTCTGCTTGCTTTTCTCATTGTTTTTTCAGATTAATCAAAGGTTACTCCATTCTGGATCGAATACCATTCGTCCACCTCGACGTTCTCCTTGGTGGATTTAATTTTAGTTACTTCGCTGCCGGCGCAGACGGTACTTTCCATGACCACTCTTTCCCTCCTTGAGTCTGGGGAGACATAGAATCGTTTGATGTTTTTCATTTTATTCATAAAACTTTATTTCAATTAGAATTCTGACATTACCAAATGTCTTCTCTTAAAACTGACTGAGACGGTAGCCGGCACTCTTGAGGTGCCATGCCGCCGTCTTGGTCAGTCAATCAGGTAGAGGCGGAACTACAATGCTTTAGTGATTGCCGCGCGGCTCAGTGCAGGGTCATCGTAGAACATGTTCTCCACGCCACCCTTGTGGCCAATCTCAAGAAGTGACTCCGGAACTCCGAATTCCTTAGTGAGACATTCGTAGACGGCCACGGCGCGTTTCCGGCTGAGTTTGTCATTGATCTTCTTGTTTCCGGTCGCGGCGTCGGCGTAACCGGTCACGATGTACTTGATGTTGTTAGCCTTGATGATCTCGGCGAGCATTCCAAGGTTCACACGGGAATCCTTGCTGAGCTTGCTCTTGTTGATCTCGAAGATCACGAAGTAAGGAGCGGCGATCGTGGTCTGCTTCTCGACAATCTGAGGCTGGGCTCTGAGTTCGCCGAGTTCCTTCTCGAGTCTGATCCTTTCTGCTTCGGACTCGCTGAGAGCCTTCTGGAAGTCGGCTATGTTGTTATTGACAGTCTTGACAACGGTCTTGCTTTTGTTCCATCCGCGTGGCGCGATGTTGTAGGTCAGACCAATCGTGGCGCTCAGCACACCTTCGCCCCAGCGATTACCCATCTCTCCGTCGAAGCGGTCATTGACAAACATTCCGCGAACATCGAGGTTTATCGCCCATGCGTCGCTCAAGCGGAAGTCATTGCTTGTTCCTATGCTGGCGGAAACCTCGTGGGATCTGGACTTGCCGTTGCCTGGCTCATCGTATGTCCAGGCGAATCCCAGACCCGCGTAGAGGCTTGGATTCCAAAAGCGGCCTTCTGCCTTGTAGCCGCAGAACGCATTGCAAAGATTGAGCATGGCATCCATCCTGACATCACCGAACGAGAATTTCTGCTTGTTCAGCCAGTAGCCGTTTCCGCCCTTTCCAGGAACCTCCTTCCCTGTCGAGAACGCCTCGTCCGGACCTTTCTGGGTGGCGCCCCTCATGCTGAGCCCATTGTAGGCGATCCTCGCTCCGACAGCCGGGGTGAACCATTTACCTACGCTTATGTTCAATGCGGGAGCTAGCCTGTCTCCGAATTTCGCCTGTTTGTCGTGGTCTCCGAAATAAATCTGGGCTCCGCCTCCGACATTGATGAACCAGTCATATTTGAAACGATTGGTCTCCACTTTGAATTTGTCTGCGGAATAGATGACGTTGACCGTGGTGTCCGTTTTCACTGACGGCTGGGCAAGTGCCGGGGTTACTGCCAGCATGACTAAAGCCGCTGTAATCAGATGTTTTTTCATATTGTCTTCTTATTAGTATTTTCTTGAAAACTAATTTATTATCATTGTTATGTTAATGTCTTGCAATGCTCTAAACCAATCAAAAGCAAAGATATAAATTATATTGGAAAAAATGCAACAAAAAAAGTATAAAATTCTCGTTATTCGTGATTTAGAAACATTTATTTGTATTCAGGACTATCCCCGAGCAGGAAGATGTTTCTCCCTACAAGATCAGCGGCTACTTTTTCCGTTTCTTTTTCTTGCCATCCACATAGCCGTAGCCGTAGCCATAACCATAGCCGTAGCCGTAGCCATAACCATAGCCGTACCCGTGATGGTGGTAGTCGGCGCCGTTGAGGATCAGCGACATGTTCGTGAGTTTCCGCTCCTGGTACATGGTCTCGATGTCAGGAAGTTGGCGACGGTCAAGGCGGCCGGCCCTCACCACGAAGAGCGTGATGTCGGCGACGCGGTTGGCGATCGTCGCGTCCGCCACAAGACCGACAGGGACGGAGTCTGTGATGATGATGTCGTAGCGGTTCCTCAACTCGGCGAACATCTCATCCAACCTCTCGTCCATCAGGAGTTCGGCGGGGTTCGGCGCGATGGAGCCTGACGGGATGAGGTCAAGGCCTTCCACACCGGTCTCGTGGGTGATGATGTCATCCAGCGCTATGTCAGAGTCGGCCAGGAAGTTTGTGATGCCTACGGTGTGGTGGTGGCTGTGCTTGCCGAACTGTGAGGTCAGGGTTCCCTTACGGATGTCAAGATCCACAAGGATCACCTTCTTCCTGGCGGAGATGAAGCTTTTAGCCAGGTTGGCGGAGACGAAAGTCTTTCCGTCCCCGGAACTGAACGAGGTGCACATTATCACCTTGATCTTCTCTTTTCTTGAAAGGAAGGACATGTTCGTGCGGACAATCTTGAACGCCTCCGAGGCGAAACCCTCATTGTCCTTGTCCTGTTCCGGAATCACTCCGAGGAACGGTGCGGTGACTTTGCCCTGGATGTCTTTTCTGGTGTGGATCCTCGTGTCAAGGAACATGATCATCAGGAAGATGACTCCCGGCACGGCCAGTCCGAGCAGTAGCCCCAGAAGCAGGATCTTGTTCCTGCTCGGGGCGATCGGATCGCCTGGCCCGGAGGCTCCGTCGATCACCCTCGCGTTGTTGTCCACCATCGCCTGGGAGAGGGCGTTCTCCTCGCGCTTGTTCAGGAGGAAGAGGTAAAGCGACTCCTTGATCTTCTGCTGGCGCTCGATCGAGAGCATCTGGCGTTCCTTGGTAGGGATGGACGAGACGCGGGACTGTGCCTGTGACTCACGCGACTGCGCGTCGTTGCGGCGGACATTGATGCTGACGATCATGTTGTCCACGGCCCTGATGATGGACTGTTTCATCGCCCTCAGCGAGGTGTTCAGCTCCTCCACGATCGGGTTCTTCTCGCTGCTGTCCTCGATGAGCTTGTCGCGGCGCAGCTTCACGGTGTTGTACTGGGCGATCTGGCTCTCGATGTTCATGTCGCTGATGCCCGTGTTGGCAGGGATCAGGTCGATCTCCCTTGTCGGATCCGTGAGGTAGTCCTTGATGTAGGTGGCCAGGCGGAGCTGGGTCTCAAGCTCCATCACGTTGGTGTTGTACTTCTGGGACTCACCGACATACATCCCGGCTGTCGTCGCGATGTCCACGATCCGGTTCTCGCGCTTGAAGGATTCCAGATGGGACTCCACGCCTCCCAGCTCGCTTTCGATGATGATGAGCCTCTCGTTGATGAACTCGGCGGTGTTGATGGCCACCTGGTTCTTGTCGTTGATGGCCTCCTCGTTGTAGACCGAGATCAGCATGTTCAGCACGTCTTCCGCCCTTGCGGAGGAGCGGTCCTTAAGGGAGAGGGTGAGAATCGAGGCCTCGTCCTCTTCCTGCCTGATGCCGAGACTGGAGACGAAGTAGCCGACCACCGACGAGAGGGGGTTCTTCGTCACTTGAATATGCTCGCCCATTAAGGAGGTCGTGTAGTAGTTGGTAGGGGCGATGATAAGCCGCACTCCCTCCACGCTGACCGTGTCCTTCATCCTGACCGACAATTTCTTGTCGCCGTCGACCGTACCGAAGTCGGAGACAATCACCTTGCCGCTGTCCACCGGGGTCACGACCATGCTCAGCCGCGTCTCGGGAGTCGTGTCCAGGAAGCGGACAGAGACCGGAGACTTCTTGTAGAGCTCCGTCATCTGGAGGCCGTCCTTGACTTTGTAGTCGATGTCGGCGTTGACGCGGCTCACAACCTCCCGCATCAGTTTCTTGGACCGGAACTGGAGGATCTCATTGGCGACGTTCACCTTGTTGATGTAGTTGTCGTAGCGGTCAAGTCCCGCCGAGGAGATCTTGTTGGACGGATCCTTGATGATCACGGTGGCGGAGCGGAAATAGGTCTTCGGAGTCCTGGCGTACTGGAACCAGGCCAGGCTGCCGAACACTATCACGGAAACGACGAACCATTTCCATTTGGAGAGCAGGAAGAGCAGGATGTCGATGATGTTGACATCCTGATCGTTTCTGCCGGTGGTATTGTTTGTCTGCATATTCGTTGATTATAGGTGTGACGGGAGGACTAGTCTTTTCTGAGTGTCGAGGTTGCCCAGATGACGGAGCTCGCGGCTGTGATGGCGCTCATGAACATTGTGGCGATCTGCATGCTCCTGTCCTCTCTGTCCTTCTTGCCGAACTTAGGCTGCACGTAGATGATGTCGTTCTGCTGCAGGAAGAAACAAGGCGACTGGAGGATGTTGCTGTTGCGGATGTCGTGGAAGTAGATCCGCTTGTCGCCGTTCTCCTCCCGGATGACGGCCACCCTGTCGAGCCTTGCCCTGTTGGTCAGGTCGCCCGCGTTGGCGATCGCCTCCAGCAAGGTGATCCTGCCGCTCTCCACGGTGAACGTTCCGTTCTTGCTCACGGCTCCCCAGACGGTGTACTTGAAGTTGAGGAACTCCATGCTCACTATGGGAGCCTTGATGTAGTCGCCGTCGATGATCAGATTCTTGATCCTGTCCGAGGCCTGGCTCAAGGTAAGTCCTTCAAGATGGATGTTTCCAAGGATAGGAAACTCGATGTTTCCCTTGGCGTCGACCTTGTAGCCCGGCTCGTTGGCCGCCGGGGATGACGAGGCTGTTCCGTCCGAGGACATCTTGAACGAGCCGCTCTGGATGTTGAACGGGATGGCGAGCTCCGGCTGCTTGCAGCTGACCGTGATGCTGAGCCTGTCGTTGGCTTGGATGACGGCCTCGTGGGCGGAATCAAAAGGATACCCTGTGCCCGGGGTCATGTCGTTGAGGTAGACGTACTGCTTCGCCGATCCGCAGGAAACGGCCATGCCCAGAAGCGGGATCAGAAGCAGTTGTGACAAGCTAGTCTTCATTTTATGATCGATTTTATATTCTTATGACAAACAATGGCGGACTCATCGTCCGGAAGGCAAGTGAGCTCTCCGACCGGAACCCGTTCCGAAAGTCTTGTGAGTGTGTCGTATAGCATCGACTGTAGGTTGGCGTCGCTGTGGATCACGGAGCAGCTCGGAAGCAGCGCGACGAAGGCGGCGACATCCTCTTTTTCCGTGAATATGTCGGCGTCTCCCTGCCTGAGGCGGACGAACCCTCCCACGGGGGCGGACTCGTCGCGGTAGCACGGGGTCTTCCCGCTCCAGGGGGTGCCGAACGCGACGGGCGATCCGTCGATCAGCCTGACGGCGGGATTGTCGTCGTTCAGCAGGTGTGATCCGGGAATATTCTTGAGCCACAGCCTTGCGTGGGTGCTTTTGCCCGTGCCGCTCTTCCCGAGGAAGAGATAAGCCTTTCCGTCCGACACGACGGCGGACGCGTGGATCGACAGCCCCTCGCGGAGGATGACCGCCTGCGCGAACGCGATCCGGAGCATGGAGGAAAGAATGCTGCCGGCGGTGGCGGCATTAGTCTTGATTGATGCGTAAACACTTGAGAATAAAGCGTTTGCTATGAACGTACCCAAGACCTTTCCGTCCCGGCTGCCGCTTAGTTCGACGCAGTAGCGTCCGTCCTCTGTCCTAAGAAGCCTGGTGTGTCCCATGTCGTTGTCATCCGTTTCGACTTCCTTGGCATCTGACGGAATCTCAATGGGGTCCGCCTGTAGTGTGAGGCGGAGCAGCTCACGGTGCGGCTCCGGCGCGAACATTTCCCGGTGCGGCTCCGGCGCGGACATCTCCCCCGAAGTGGCGCGGAAGTCCTTGAACGACGGCAGAAGCGCCTCGATGTCAATTCCTACCGGAGCGATGACCGAAAAAGTCAGTCCCGCCACCTTGTATGAATATGTCCGTGTTTCCTCCATCATTTATCTTCTGAATCGGCCTTTGCACAAGTCCATGACTGTACAAAAGTCGTTATTATTTTCTGAATTGTCCCTTGGCAAGGTCAAAAACTGTCCAAAACGCCTCTTTCGGAGCGAACCGCAAAGAGAATCCTGCCCTCCGCAGAAACATTCCCGCCGTCCCCAGCTTTCTCTTGAACACACCGCTCTTTCCGCTCGCCGGGCCTGCCGAGACGACCGTCCCTGCCGAGGCACCCGTCTCCCGGTGCTGCCCGAAATTCCCGCCTTCCTCCACAATCCTCCAGAGCGCCCCGTAAGGCACAATCTTCTCTGAATATGGCAGTTCCGCCTCCGGCAGTCCAATTACTCCGACCAGGAACGAATGCAGCAACCTGCTCCATTTCACAATCCCGACACGGCGGTAGAACGCGAGGATCCGCCCGCCATATTCATCAATCTTCCCCTCCTCGCTGATCCTGTGGTATGCCATCGCGAGGTCGCACATCTGACGTAGTCCGATTCCTCTGCCGAGCGCGTGTTTAAGAATATGCGAGTTCAGCATCAAGGCGTTGAGGGCAGGGGAAGGCACCCTCAGGCCGTCCGCAATGTCCGTCGGGACGAATTCCCGTGTCTCGTCCAGCTCGCCGGACAGCCTGATGGCGGCAGGGGAGCGCAGGTCGATGATCGCAGAATGATGCTCGACATCGATGCCGTGCCATTCGTAGGTCTGGCTCCCGTCCGGCATCCGCGTCACCGTCACGCCGTGTCTCCTCACCAGCTCCACCGCCTTGTCATCCATTGTTTCCCCTGTCACCTTGGCGGGATCAGCGACCGGAAGAGGTGATTCTTTTCCCGGTCGCGGAACCTGTCGAAGCGGCTGCCTTTCCGGAAAATAAAAATCAATGTCCCCGCACTCACGGTGCGAAGGCTCAGGATAAAGCGCCGCGACCCCCTGGCCTTTCTGCAGCACCGGCCTAAGCCCTTCACTGACAAACAGTCCGGTGAGTTCCTTAAGTGCGGCGTTCATCCGCCCGCTGAACTCCTCGATGGCATCCGCGATGACAATCCATTTGGCGAAAGCCGCCGGTGAAGGCTGAAGCGTCTCGGGAAGAAGACAGATACCGTCAAAGACCATTCCGGAGACCGACTGTCTTCTGGACATGGCGAACACCCGCTCCCATTCCTCCTCTTCCAGCGGAAACAGTCCCCGGCTCTCAGGAAACTTTCCCCACAGACCCGCCCTCAGCAGGACGAGGAAAGCATCCCGCACTCTTTCCATTTCGACAAAAGATTATGCACATCCTTCCTCGCCGTCTGGATGTCAACCTCATACTCTCCGCAGAGACATTCCGCCATCTCCTCCTCCGTGAAGTCCATGTCTGAGAATCTCTCCCAGAGCAGGGCGGCCGTCTCGTTCAGGGTGATCACGTCGGTCATGTTGGCCTTGCCGCCGACAGCCTTGACAATCATGTACTTGCCGCCGATCCGGCGCAGGTTCAATGTGGAATCCAATCTCATTGTCTTAGAAGATCTTACCGCTAAGAATGGAGGTGACGGTCTTGAATATGATCTGTGTGTCCCTCCACAGCGACCTGTTCTCAAGGTAGTCCAGATCCATCTCAAGTCTTGTCAGCATTTTCTCAAGTGTGCCGGTGTAGCCGTTCGTAAGCGTGGCCTCGGAAAACAGCCCCGGACGAAGCTCGTAGAGACGCTCGTAGTCAGGGTTGACCTCCATTATCTTGTCGATGTAGTATTTTCTTTCCGGCCTCGGCCCGACGAAACTCATGTCCCCCATGGCGACGCACCAAAGCTGAGGAAGCTCGTCCAGATGATGATCCCTGAGGAACTTACCGACCTTGGTCAGCCGCTCGTCGTTCTCCTGGCAGAGTTTCGGCTTGCCGTCCACCTCTGAAGAGTTGTTCATTGTCCTGAACTTGTACAGCGTGAAAGGCTTGCCTTCCTTCCCGATCCGTTCCTGCGAGAAAATCACAGGCCCCTTGCTGTCGCATTTGATGAGGATCATGATGATAAGGAAAAGCGGGGAGAAGACAATCATTCCGCATATGCTTGCAATGAAGTCATAAAATCTTTTCAGGTTTTCGTCAATAGTACTCATACTTGTTCTAGGCAATGTCGCTGACATTTCGTTTCTTGTTGACATAGTATTTTCACTCATTTTGTCTGTTATGGCTCTTGGTGGGAGCTACTGCTTAGTGCAAAGATAATGTTTCCGCGTAAATATTCAAGCATCTTGAGATCATTTTTTCTTTTGTGAAGTTCTCCGCGAAGCGTTTTGCCGCCCCCGCGCTGAACTTTTTCCACGTCGCCTCGTTGTCTGTGATGGTGAGGATCGCCTTTGCGATGGCTTTGCTGTCCCGTGGTGCGACGTTTATTCCCGAGACCCCGTCCTCGTTTACCCAGGAGACTCCTGATTCCGGAATCTTTGTGGCGACCACCGGTCTTCCCGCAGACATCGCCTCGATCTGGACTATTCCGAAAGCCTCCGTCTTCATAACGCTGCTCATGCAGAACAGTTCGCAGGCTCCGTAGTAGGATGCCAGGTCTTCCTGCGGAACCTTGCCCAGCAGTTTGACCCGTCTTCCGACGCCAAGCTCGTCGATCTCTCGCTGGAGGCTCTCCCGCAGCGGGCCTCCACCTCCTATCAGGATCATGAAACTGTCATCGAGGTACTTTGCCGCCTCGATCAGATAGCGGTACCCCTTGTATTCCACAAGCCTCCCGAGCGAGAAGATGATCCGCCGCCCGGAATATTCATTCCTGATCTCCTGCTCCCTCGCGCTGTCGCTGATGACCGGCTCGATTCCGATCGGGATGCAGCGGCATTTCTCCTGTACTCCCTGAAGGTAAGGTGATTCCGCAAGGTAGACAGGAGTCGTCCCCACGATGGTGTCGGCTCTTTTGATGAGCCAATTCTGAATCGGCAGATAGAATCTCAAAAGCGCTTTTTGCGAGAGTATGTCGCTGTGCCAGTGAAGCACCACCTTCCCTTTGTAGCCCGACAGCCTGAGCGCCATCGCCGCCATCGGGTCCGGATGATGGATGTGGATGATGTCATAGTCCTTGGCGATCCGCCTGAGCCGCGTGACCATCGACGGCGCGATCATGGTTTTGGCCGCCTCGATCAAAGTCCTGTGGCAGAGTATCCTCCCGTGCGGATTAAGCCGGATGACCTCCGTCCCCCTCCCGTCGCTTCCCGCGCACATCATATCGCACTCCACCCCCTCCTCCGAAAGCCCCGCTTCCGAAAGCCCCACCTCCGAGAGTCCCGTCTCCGAGAGCCCCGTCTCCGAGAGCCCCACAGTCAGATCAAACATCACCTTCTCCACTCCGCCCAGTACAGGGTAGAACTTCCCCAATTGTAGTATTTTCATTTCCGGTTCTATGTACTATTGAATAATCACTTCAGCCCCAAAGCCCCTAAACCCCTTCTTTGGCCGCAAACCCCTTTGGGGGTCTCCCCGCCGCTCCTTCGGTTGCCCCGCCGCTCCTTCGGTTGTCCCGCCGCTCCTTCGGTTGCCACGCCGCTCCTTCGGTTGCCACGCCGCTCCTTAGGTTGCCCCGCCTCTCCTTAGGTTGCCCTGCCGCTCCTTCGGTCGGCGAGCCTATTTTTCTGCACTCACATTCTTCGCTTGCCACACCCCTAGTAGCATATAGTGGAGCCCGTAGCGCTCGAAAAGCCTCCTCCCGTGCGCCAAACCGCCTTATTTGCTCCCGAGGGTCTCCACCGCGCCGCTCCCGTGCGCCAAACCGCCAGATTTGCTCCCGAGACCCCCATCCGACCTCCTCCCGTGCGCCAAACCGCCTTGTTTGCTCACGAGGGCCTCCACCGCGCCGCTCCCGTGCGCCAAACCGCCAGATTTGCTCCCGAGGGCCTCCACCGCGCCGCTCCCGTGCGCCAAACCGCCTTGTTTGCTCACGAGGGTCTCCACCGCGCCCCTCCCGTGCGCCAAACCGCCAGATTTGCTCCCGAGACCCCCATCCAGCCTCCTCCCGTGCGCCAAACCGCCTTGTTTGCTCCCGAGACCCTCATCCGGCCTCCATCCCGTGCGCCAAACCGCCCTATTTGCTCCCGAGACCCTCATCCAGCCCCCTCCCGTGCGCCAAACCGCCTTGTTTGTTCACGAGGGTCTCCACCGCGCCGCTCCCGTGCGCCAAACCGCCTTGTTTGCTCCCGAGACCCTCTTCCGGCCTCCTCCCGTGCGCCAAACCGCCCTATTTGCTCACGACAAATGAATATAATGCCGGTTGGCCTCATTTTCTTCACTCCTTCAAAAGCTGCCGGAAAAGCTCTTCCCAGGAATATGCCACCGGCGGTTCGATGGTCTTTTTCGGAACAGGCCGGAGTATTGACCCATCACCACCGGCAATCCTGGCCATTTTCTCCATAAGATCAGCCGGATCTTCAGGATTGAAGAAAGCCACCTTGCCGCATCCAGCTGATGTCTCATGAGCGAACGGAAGGTCTGACAGCAGCATCGGCTTCCCGGTGGCCGCAAACTCCGTGATCGGCAGCCCCCAAGTCTCCACCCGTGACGGAAAGACCAGGCAGTCGGCGCGGTCATAGAAGGAATATAACCTGTCTTTTGACATGAATCCTTCGAACCTGATTGATGGAACCTGACCATATTTCAAGAAAAGATTCCTTGAATACTTGTTCTCGTCCCCTTTGATTGTCAGAACAACTCTGAATGTTCCGTTTCCCAAACGCTTCTCCAACCTTTTTGCCGCTTCGCACAAAGTCTCAAAATTCTTGTGGCAATCCGGTGTCGAGACAAAGAGGAACGTGAAAACTTCGCGGTCAATATTCAAGTTATTGTAAGCCGTCGTTTTCTTTTCAGGAGGGCAGACAACAAACAGCTTTTCAGGAATCCTGAGCATCTCTGAGAAACCCTTCCTTAGCCACTCCGCCTGAACAATAAGGTATTTGTTCCTATGAACATTTATTTGGTAGGCGAAACGAGTGAACAAGGAGAACAGAACAATCTTGGGATCGAATCTAAGATCCTCAATCTTCACTTTGAGAAACGGGAAAGATGTCTGGCAGTACACGGCCTGCCTTTTGGCGACCACTCTTGGGGTAGTGTCGTGTAGCGACAGCCACAGGTCTACTGGTTGCAGTTTCTTTGAGATACCATACATCGTGACATATTCACACCAAAGCCGTCTGAACCAACTTTTGACCGTCGTCGGTATCTCGATGTATTCAATGTTTCGATAATCAGCCAATGATCGCTTGTGTACCAATGCGACGACGCGGTATTCCTCACATGGCAGCGATGACAAGTATTCCAAGCACCCTCTCAAAATGGTGAGAGTGCCTCCTTTCCTTATGTTGACAGCAGAGACAACTATTGTCTTTTTAGCCCGTTCCATAACTCATTAAACAAGCTGATCCATTGTTTCATAATATCTTCTTCCGAATATCGGTTCGAAGCAACCAAAGCAGCCTTTCCCATTTCCCTCCTTAACGTGTCGTTTTTGATCAGCGCTACGATCCGCTCTGCCATGCCATCAATGTCGCCTTCTGCCACAAGATAGCCATCTTTGCCATCTGTTATGACATCTTGGGGGCCGCATTTGCATTTGAACGACACTATAGGCAGGCCGAAGGCCTGTGCTTCAAGCAGAATCATCGGTAAGCCTTCGTAACGTGATGACAGCACGACGATCGAGGCCCCTTGATATTCTTTAGCTATCTGTGCCGTGGAATGCTTGAGGCAGACGTTTCCGTCAAGATCCATTTCTTCAATCATTTTTTGTAGTTTCTCCCGATCCTCTCCGTCTCCGACAATGTCCAGAGACCAGCCTGGGCATTGTTCATGAACCTCTTTCCATACCTTGATCAGCAAGTCATAACCTTTTTGATAGGAGTAGCGCCCCACGGTGATGACCTTCTTGTTGTCAAGTGTCGCAGGTAAGACATTCTCAAAAGTACGGGCGTTAGGAATATGCCGGATGTTGTCTGTCTCCCAGTACCCGGAGTCCTCTTTCGTCAGAACCACAAAGGCATCAAATCTCTTTGCCAGACTTACATCATTGTCGCTTCTCCATCTATCCACGATTCCCCACAACCCTTTCCGTCCATATTGCAGTCTCTTGAACCGCGAGAAGTGAACTTCCAAAACCTTCCTGCTCCCATCCTTGATTCTTGGAATTATAGACACATCGTTGCAGAACATTGAAATCGTGATGTCAGGGCGTTCTTTCATCAGCAGCGCCTTTAGCTTTTTAAAATGCCTGCGCTGCTTGATAGGATAATTGATCATCTTGTTGAACAAAGACGCCCCGTTATTGTCCTCATACCCAATCCCAAGGTCGATGCACCTGATTGCCGGGTCAAGTTCGAAGTACGGTTTCCGCCCTTTCTGATCCGTAGTGACGATGACTACCTCATATCCGTGTGCCGCGAACCAGTTGGCCTTGTTCGTCAGCACCCTCTCCATCCCCGCGGGCCGATAGGTGCCTGCTATGTTGTATAGTAGTTTCATGTCTTCAAGTTGATTCTGCGATAGTACTCATAATTCTCTTCCGTCTCGATTGTAAGGAACAGTGAGGTTATCCATGTTGCTGTTCAAGTCTGTTAGGCATAGCGATATCATCAGAATCCATTCTGGCGATATATTTTCAAACCATGCAGAGTTATATTACATTGTTTGTTATACTTATCGCTTCATCAATCGTCAGGAACTTTCTTGCGAACCATCCATTTGATTTATTTAATACTTCAATATCATCTTTCGTTATCGGAAGTAATTCTCCATTAACCCAATTAATGTAGCGTTTGCATCCATCGAACTCTTCTTCTACATTGCTATTATAGATTTTATCCTTAAATGTGGAGTTCCAGCAAATCGTGTGGATGAACATTTCATCAGGGCAAAATGTCCTTTTAAACATTCTTTCGACATCCTCTTGATGATCCAGAAGATAAGAAACAAAGTTATCGGTCAGGCTGCACCACTGTGAACCTTTCATTATTACGCAATCTTTGTTTCTGTCATAGCCGATCAAATCCTGAATTTTTATAAAGAGAAATCTTATAGAGCGAATCAATAGATTTCTAGACTTTAATAATCTGGAGAAAAGAAAAATATGAGAACTCCTGTATCTCAATTCTTCCTGTGAGATGTTTGCGTAGCCAATGAATTCTTTACCATAATTCTCGATGCAGAATGTTTATTTCCCCACGCAAATGATATTTATGCTGCATAAAGTGTTGTATATCAATATGTAAATTTTTGAAGAATATTTTTGGGGGACAAACGGGGGACAAAATTTCGCATACCAAAAGAAAGAAAAACAATAAAACCACTTCCCAAAAAACGTGTTGAATTGCAAGAGACACGGTTTGTCCCTCGTTGTATTGCTGTTTGTCCCTCGCTTGTCCCTCGGACGAAAGTTAGGTTTGATGCAGTTTCCAATAACGTGAGTAAAGTAATGATGGAATAGGTTTAGTTTGGTTTTTGTATATCTAATCAAGTTCTAAACTAAACTGCTTGATTTTCTCAATTTCTAAACTCTTGGTTGCTTTTTCTTTTCGTCAGCAAATCCTTCTTTTTATTCGCTATTGCTTGAAATGCGCTTTGCCGTTTATAGTGCTCCTGTTGCACACTTACTATCCTTTCTCGTCTTCACATCATCTTTCGGGTTGGCAGATAAGAATTGTGTCGCAAAGGTATATATCCCGTCTTTCTTCCTTGCAAGGTCAAGCCTATCGGTTCAAGCCAAAATCTCCACACTCGGTTTTCAACTGAGGTCGTATTTTGTCTGTGAAGCCTTGAAGGAAGAGCCGGGACACCTTGCAAAGCGACATAATTTTAATCAAACCCGAAAGTAGCTGATGCTAACAGAGGGAAAAGTAAAAAATCAAATCAAAAGCGATTATGGCAAATTATGCGACTAACATCTTCTACGCAAGTACGGAGAACGGGAAAGACCTTGATAAGGTGGAGAACTTTTTGGAAGACACATTTTGCGACTGTTACCTTGACAGGTCGGAAGACAGTATCGAGGGCGAGTTTTCGTCAAAATGGGACTATCCCGAAAAAGAGATAAACAAGATGATTTCTCTTTTGGAGAACAAAGACAAAATCTACATTCGAGTGCTGACACACGAACTATGCAACGAGTATGTGAACTTCCAAGTGTTCTCTAATGGAGAATGGTCATACCGATAACCCTTAAAAACTCACTGACTATGTATTACGAGGACGATACGGACATTATCGGGTGCTTATGCACGTTACTGACTCCTTACAAGGGGCATACAGAGGGTGAAGTCGTGGGAGACTACGGCAACGAGATAGTGGTAAGGCTCACCAACGGCAAGGAGGTTGTGGAATACCGGGATGAAGTGCTAATCTATGACTAATGGAGGATTGCTTTATGATGACACCGATAGCGACAAGGTTTGTGGATTGGGATATTCCCGAACTTTCAACCCTGCAAGACAGCAAGGTCTATAAATTGAGAGTGCAACTCAATGAGGGTACGCCAATGAGCCGACAACAGAAGAATTGGCTTACGGACAGCGTGAACAGCAACACCTATTTCAAAAGGGCTGTTCCGCTAATGGGCTACCGCTTTGACTTCTCGGACATACTGAAACGCTACTTTGTCAAGCAATACGGACATATAGCCGAATACTATGCTGTGGACAAGACCGCTTTACGGACATTCCTTTGCGGTCGGATTGATGAAATAATTGAGATAACAGATTAAAAGAAAGATTATGCTGTACGATTACAGAAAAGAAAGCAAATCGCCTATGCTTCTGACTTTGGCGAATGGCAAGACCATTGAGGGCGAATTTATTGATTTGCGGATTGCCACCGAAACCTTGCCCAAGGGTAAACTGTGGTATCATATCCGACATGCGGACGATGATTGGAGTGAACCAGCCTCTCTGAAAAACGGCTGTGTAGTAGTCAATTTCTGTGGTACATTCATTTGTGACCCTATCATTGATTTCCCTTGTGGCGAGGAACTGGAGATAACAGAATGGTCATACCTGAACTGACCGGCATCTGGCAGAATGGCAATGTGGGGCAATGCTCCACATTGCTGTGCCCACGCCATTTGGAAATACATATCCAATGGCATCAACTTTTATAATTTGGGCTTGCCTTGCAAGCCGTTCTTCCTCTTATATATTCACCTTTGACTGTTAAATCTCCTTTTGTATATATGGCATTTCATATTTCGCAATGGCGACCGTGCTGCTTTGTTCAACGAGCACCGGACTTCTTGCCATTGTTTTCTTTGCCTCGATTTCTCCGGTTCTGTCGGTAAGGTAGAACGCGGCTATTCTGATGCTGGTTTCCGCGATCGTCGTGTGCCATTCTGTTCTTCGGATATCCCTTCCATAGCAAAATACCTTTGGCTGTGCAGCGTCATAACGGATTCAGTATTACGGCATCCACATTGAGAGGACATACTGGATTCCTCGCTTCATCACTCTGCTCCTTTTGGATTTACAGCCGAAGCGTACCTGAAACTTTGTGTCTGCGGACGGATACTGTCCTTCGTCTGCGAACTTTGCTCACTTGTTTATTCACCAATCCATATCGTTACAGCTTTTGGTCGTGTTATTCCTCATTTTTCCGTTGCAAAGTTAGTATGCAGCCGGGTACGGCTGAAAGCCTTGGTCAATGGTGTAGCTTCACAAATCTTCCTTTATCGGGCCGGAGGTTTTGACGGCTTACGCTGACAAAAATAAAGAGTATTTGATTGCTAACCTTGTCGCAACCCTGTAACTGCACTCACTTGTATTGGCAGCGTAAAAATAATTTAATTAACAACTTAAAGCATTGTAACATGAAACAGATTGAGAACAATTTCGCAGTATCAGGATTCGTAGGTAAGGACGCAGAAATCCGTCAGTTCGCAAACGCAAGCGTGGCACGCTTCTCATTGGCAGTAAGCCGTCAGGAGAAGAGTGGCGAGGAAACGAAACGTGTGTCCGCTTTCATCAACGTGGAAGCCTGGCGCAACAACGCCAACACCGATTCGCTTGCCCAAATCACCAAGGGTACCCTGCTCACAGTGGAGGGCCACTTCAAACCCGAAGAATGGATTGACAAGGACGGCGTGAAACACAACCGCATCGTCATGGTCGCTAACAAGTTCTACCAGACACCCGACAAGGAAGAAACTCCTGAGAAGCCGGAAAAGAAAACGAAAAAAGGCAAGAAATAACTCCTGCCTCGTTCTGACAGACAAAGCGGCTTCGGTCGCTTTTGTTTTTGCTCGTATGTTTACCTGTTATACGTCTATGGGTTGCCCATTATAAGTTTTCACCCATCCCGTAAACGGCTTCTTCTATTTTTCTTCGAGAGACTTGCTCGGCTGCGCAATGTTGCACGTTGCTCCTCTTTCGTAAGACACTCTGTCGAAATCGCCCGATACAAAAAGATTTGCCAACCGCTCCAAGACTTCGTTTTCTCTAGGTAGGCAAAATATTTTGTTATTTATCGGGCTTGCAGAAGAAACTCGTTTACTGCCCGCCCTTTGATTGGGTTGATATTTTCGACAAGAGGGAGAATTAAATACTGACTTTTACGACTCTCGCTATACCAGACAGGAACGACTGTCATAGGCTGCATTCTGTTGGTTGAATCTTACCTGTCCCGCTGGTAGTCGCTTTTGCTCCAGCCTCCGAATATCACTTTCAAGATTCTGATGAACACCCACAATCCCAATACTGTAATGATTACGTCTCCCATATCACTGATTTATTTCTGATTACTACTTGTAAAGATACGAAAAAATCGCGACATAGACGAATATATAATGTTAAATATCAGTGCAATATGTGACTATTTCAGTTTCTTCCAATAAGGTTCGAGCTTGGTTTGCAGGAAACCTACAACTTCAGGAAAAGTCAGTTCTTGTTGGAGTTTAAGTTTCTTGACAAACGAGTTCCATCGTGTGTTTAAGTCCGTATTGTTGGCAAAATCATTGCTGAATACAATATGATTGTCCGTATAGACAGTCTGGCGATTTTCAAAAGTGGCGTTAACGGCCTCACTTAATATCTCACTGTCATATTTCCCTCCGTGTAAAATAGTGTATAGATCGTAAAAATCTTTCATCCTACTGTTGGCTTCCGCTCTTACAATCACAGTTTGAAACTTTTCGGCGATTACGGTTTCTAATGAATATGCCAAAATGTTAGTTGCCGGGAATCCGTCAATTAAATTTGGATAATCCAGTTCGGAAGGGCATGGAGTTATCACGTCTCCAAATCCGATATCCATTGATACGTCTTGGCGAATGGTATCAATGGAGGCACCCAGCGTGAGCCTTACACCCGGATATTTCTTTTCAACGGCAATGTCTTCGGTTCTCAGAGTTTCTGTATAAAATGTCACCCCGTCTTGTTGGTATGGAATCGCACAAATCTCGGCAAACACCTTTTTGACATTATCCTTGTCATTGTCAATATGATGCCCCATAAAATCAATATCCAATGTAGGCCTTGCCATAAAGCGTTCATGCGCATACAACAAGGCTCCACCTTTCAGGAAGAAATGGTCGTGGTACTGGCTTATCGACAAACGATAGAGCAAACGCTCCTGGAAGTATCTTGTCACCAACATCTGGTACCCAAGTTTCTCATTCCGTGAGATATTCAACAATTTGGCTTTTACCGAACAGCCGAAATTATGTATTTCTTTTATTGCCATACTTCAAGATATTGATTCAGTGTTTTGCGTATTCTTAGCTTTGATGCGTAATCCATCAGCCGTGAGATATTTTTGTCCGGACGTCTTAGATAAGTTTGGAGGATTTCTGCCATTACATCAATGCCGACTTTGTTTCTGTATTTGATTGCATCGCATACAGAACGTTCCATATCAAAGATAGGAATATCGTATCCTTGCACATTTTTTCGGGTTGCCCCGATAGAGAGCAGATTGTCGGATTGATAAACCAGTTGAAATTCCGGATAATCAGGCAGAACGATCTTTCGTGTTCGTTCAATGGCTATATAGTAAGCATTGGGTATCTGTGTCGTCAAATTATAAACAGACCATGCCGACCAAAGGCATAGTATGCCACCGGGTACTATCATCCGTATATCCACCATGGTATTTGCCAAGGCATCAATGTCTGCATATATGCCGTTTTTGAGCCTTACCGCTTCGCCTTTACGGACAGCATCCTGCAACTGTTGTTCTTGCCAGTCGCTCAAATTCTTAGTCGAGACGAAGCCTTCTTCTTTGAGTTTGTCTGTAATACACATCTGTCGAACATATTTACCTTGCAAAGATACTGCTTTTTCTCAAATATGCAGTATGCTTTATAGTTTACTTTATTCTTATTTCGGTTTACGTTTTCCCAGCGGCCCGCTAAACTTGCCCCGATTGAGCGAAACTCCGTATTTGTTGAGTATGCGGAACACGGAGCTGCGGCTGCTGAATCCGCTTACTTTCCAGATGTCATCTATTGAATGCCCGTTGTTGTACATCGCCACGATGGTTTTCTCCCTTTCCGCCTTGCTGATGTTATTCTCTTTGGACGGCTGGTTTATGTTCTGCTTTAGTTGGATGATATGCGCTGAAGCCTTTCGCAATGCGGCACACTCTTCCGGAAGCGCACCGAATATCTCCAAAACATCCGCAACTTTGGTTTCAGGGAACAGGTCGCCACGACTGTCAACCTTGTCGTGAATGGAGATAATCCGCACCACCTTTACACGGCAGAACTCGATGAATGCCGCCAGTTCACGAGAACCACGCAGGGCGTTGCTGAATTTAGCGAGTACGATTTCGTCCCCCCGTTCCAGACTTGCCATGAGCTGTTTCCATTGGGGACGCAGTTTCTCGTGTCCGTTTTCCTCCTCAATCACTTGTACACAACCGTATTGCTTCATCCACTCCACATCAGTGTCGAAACCGTCATAGCCGGCTGCTTTGAATATGTAACCTACTTTTGCCATAGTGCTGTTCAATGCTAAATGATACCAAGTGCAAAGATACAAAGTTTAATTCGGTTAAAATCATACTCAACAAAATATTTTTCAATTATTATACTTTGTATTTTCACTTGTTTCGCTCTTGTTTATTTCGCGGATTATACTCGTAAGTATGAAAAAGAAAATAAATTAAAGTTTTATTTTAGAGTATTATTATATAAACTTTTATACTTAACTTTGCTGCCATAATTCAATAAAGAAATCATGTATAAAGGTTTATTTAACGAGAAAATAGAACTGATAATAAAAGGCATGAGACGTAAATCATACTCAAAAACACATGGGCAATGTGCCAAACTCCTTGCCGTATGCTTTGCCACTATCGCACTGGCATCATGCGGTAATAAGACTGACAACTATACATTTCAGACTGACAAAGAGGCGACCAATGCTTATAAGTCATACCTGTCCGAAGTGCGGAATATGGGAACTATCTCAACCGAGAGACTGATTGAGTCTGTCAATGAATGGCAGATACTCAGGGATTCGGTCTATGCCTGTATTGCCAAAGGCACGACAAGCCGGCCACACCAAAATCCTGAAAACACGGTTCGGATGCTACATGATTCTTTGCGGATTGAATTTACCCGATTGGCATTGTCCCAACCACGGAGCTTCGCTGATGTGTTGCTCATCAAAGAAAAGACTTATCAATATCGCCAAGACACAGAACTGGCACAAGCGGTAACAGATGCAGAACCTTTCTTCAGGTCGTTGGACTCAGTAGCTACGTGTCACGGAAACGCAAAACAAACTGTGTCAATCTATCAATCCTTTCTTGCCAATACTCTGAAATCCGGAATAAGCGGCAAGAGTGAAATGCTTGCTTTCATAAAGGAAGAGGACTGGCTGTTCCGTTCTTTCCTGAGCCATCTTCCGGAGCTTGCCGATGCCGACCTTTCTGCCATTACGCGCGACACGGAGAAATGCTGCCTGTCGATATTCCAGTCTGCGGAGAATGGCAGGCTCTCTTACTTGGATGCCTTGGTATATACAGTCAGGCGAACCAACCGAAGAATCATACTTAACGCTTTGGCTTGCCGTGATGACATCAACCATGGCAATGTAAAGACCGAAGCGCAGGCAAGGGCTTACGTTTGGATGTTGTTGCAGCCGTATGTTGCCTTGGATGGTTTCAGCGTGGCTGTTCTGTCCGATATGGAAAGGACAACACTTCATGCAGTCGCTGACCGGACACCTCAGATGATAGCCAAACTCAACAAGACTGCCGGAACGGGCAATGACCAATGGCAGGTATTGCCCGGAGTACTAATCAAGATAATGCTCACATCCATTTGACGAACCAGAAACAAATAAACACAACAGTTATGCTACAACTTTTTTACGATGACTTCCTCTCCTTTGTGCCGCTCCAGCTTCCGCAGTTGCTGGATGTAACCACAATGGAACAGCCGCAGTTCTATGACGATTACGTCCTTCTTTCGTTTCCGCTTGCCGACCCGTACGATCTGGAAGAAGTAATGGACATCTTCGAGGACGACATGGAGCTGATAACCCTTTATCATCATATTCCTTCAAGCGCAACGACATTCGGCAGCAGCACCTGTGCCTATTCCAATCCGGCTTTCGGACAGATGTTCAAGATGAACGCGAGAGTTTCTGATACCGGCAAGGTTGACCGCATTGATGTGACCATTTATGAATCCCTGGAGTTCATGTGTTCTGACATCTGTCTTGACTTGAAACTTCACGAAAAGACTGGTCATTTCAAGTACCGTAAGACCAAGGAGGAGTTGCTTGCCGAATTTATATGAGACGGACGATATACCTGCAAATGCTATACATTATCAATATGTACAGGAGTTGGATAGTCGTGGATGACGGATATGGATACAGGCAAAGTGTCGTGTTCAGACGGGGCAGGCCGGTTTCCTGCGTGTGCCGTATGCTCCGGCTCCGTTCCACCTATAAGCACAATGGCTATGAGCGTGGCACGAAATGGAGCATATCCGAATACGAGCTGGACAATGCATTGGCAAGGTATCGTCAAAAGAATCACGAGCTAAAGGCACGGCTTAAAAAGGGGGCGTCATATCTCGAAGCCAAGGATGTGGAAGCCATTATAGAGATTGCCACCTATGGGCTGGTCAAACTGGAACTGACCGAACTGCCATTATTCAAACAATACTGATTACACAAAGGATTATGATTTGGATTATCATCGAAATGTCATTTCCGGCATTGCTCATTATACTGCCCATGTCATTGTACAGGAGCAACCGGCTTTTTATGGCAAAGTTTTACCTTAAAATGGCGGGTAGCGAGAGTGCAAGGAAACTCTATGTGCAGTGTATGCTTATCTTCCTCCTGCTATATCACTATGTCTATGCAGGCGGATACTTCGGAGAGTGGGGAGTTCTGATATCCACCATACCTTGTGCCGTTCTGTTCTCGTTCAGACGTGCCGACAGGTGGATGCACAGACTCCACGAGAATAAGAAAAGATTCGTTATGGCAGCCTTGATCACATTGGTCATCTGCGCTGTACCACATCTGCACACCACGGCGTTCACGCTCGCCTTTCTTCTTTTGGCCGCCATGTTCTATCCCTCTTGCCGTGTGTTAGCCGAATGGCAGGATGAAGACACGCGCAAGCATTTGAAAGAAAATCCAAAAACAATGTCCGAACATTACTACTGACATCATCACGCGAACCTGCCACGAATAAGTGGATAGTGGCAGGTTAATAGAATCCACACATAGTCAAACAAAAATCAAAAGAAATGATGAAAGACAAGAATAGAGCCGCCAATCAGGTATTGGCAGATATGATGTTTTTCGACTACCTCAAAGAGAAAGTCGGAGAACGGAAGACAAAGACCGGAGCCTACTACGACCTGTTGGAGAAAGCAACGGCAGGTTTTATCGCTCCCTTTTTGAGGAAGCACGAGTATGTGTTGCAGGCTGACCAGTGTCATGTGACCATTTCAGACCTTGCGGTGGAATGGCACTGGCACAGGGCTACCGTCAGGGCGTTCCTTGACAAACTGGAGGAGATGGGATATATTCGTCGGACAAGGTTCGCAAAGAGTGTGGTCATTACCGTGACTTTTGCACCATTCTCCAGTGGTAAAACTCCTGCCTCTTATACCGGTCAGACAGGGTCCGGACTTGCCGATGATTTGGACAAGGCTTTGTCCGAATGGATAAATGGCAATCTGTCTGACGAAGATATAGGAGAGATTTGTGGACAGTATCATGAAGTCGGACGGAAACGGCTTGCCGATGAATCCGGTAAAGAGCATTCGGGCGACAAGCCGACAATAAAGACAGGTGCAGAAACGGAGTTTGTCCAAGAGATTGTCGAGCGTGTGGCCGTAGCCGGACTGAAACGCGCCATACGAAACTCACGCTTCGATGATCCGACCGATTTCCTGGAGTTCTTTCATAAGGAACTGGAAGGTGACTGGACTTCACTTTTGGAGGCATCCAAGATAACCGCCAAGATGATTCTGGACGCCGGAAACGACGGCGCGGTCAATAGTTCGAGCGAAACGGATATGCTCGCCACGCTCCGACAGCCGTTCAGGGCGTTGTGGGCAAAGTATCAGGAGCGTGATTCCACCCTTTTATAGACTCCACAACCGATGTTGTAAGTCAAAAACTATTGTATAACCACGGACGAGCCGTGATGCCCTACATTTGTAGGCTTGCCATTATAAGCGTGCAGCAGTGCTTGCACGCTGACCAAACAGAGGGAAGTATGGGTAACTCAATACCCCACACGACTACGGTCGGTGGGTGTGGCTGCCGGACAAGCAGCAAGCTGGGGCAAATCGGTTGTCCGATAAAAACGGATGATATGGCTGAAAAATCATGGCAGGTGATGCACATGAACGTGATGAAAGGCATAACCACCGCACAAAGCAACGAACACCAGCGTAACTGGACAGAAAGCGGCTGGACACACGCCATAGACAAGGGAACTTATGACCGCCAGAGGGAACGACTGAATTTTGAGGTCGTAAAAGGCGGGCGAATACAGCCTGTAAACAAGGACAGGTCTATTCCTGAACGCATGGCTGAAAACCTTGCCGGGCGTGGGATAAAAGATCCCAATTCGGATTTGGCAGAACCGAAATTCCGCACAGTCGTGGATTTTATACTGGGCGGATCGAAGTTTCAAATGCGGCAGCTTGCTTTTGGAGAGCAGACTGTTGTGTATGGTTCCGGTAACAATACCGCCAATGCTTCGCTTCAACGAAGACCGGAAATAGAAGAATGGGCAAAGGATATGTACCGGTTCATGAGTGAAAGATTCGGTGAGGAGAACATTGTCGGGTGCTATGTACATCTTGATGAAACGACCCCGCATATGCACCTTACCTTATTGCCAATCCAAGACGGGAAATTTGCGTTCAAAAAGATGTTTGCAGGAAAGGACAAATATGAGTTTTCTGCAAGAATGAAAATGTTACACGATGAACTCTCGCAAGTGAACGAAAAATGGCAACTGGAACGGGGACGTAATGTTTCCGAAACCGGGGCAAGACATCGAAGCACGGAGGAATATCGCCGACACCTTTCGGAAGAATGTACCAATATAGAGGAACAGGTTGTCCAACACAAAAAAGCATTGTCAGACCTTAAAGTGGAAATAAGTCTGGCAGAGCGCAGGGTGAAAGGCTTGACCTCTATGGTGGATAACCTCCGAAAAGCGAAAGCGGAAAAGGAATCGCAACTATCGGCATTGGAACGCACCCTTCAATCCCATCAGGGAGATACGGCTGCCATTATAGCCGAGAGGGAACGGTTGGAAAAAGAACTGGCTTCTATCCAAACGAAACTAGAAGACAAGCAGGATAAGCTACGGACGGCTGACCAACAGCTTGAAGTCCTTAAAAGGGACATGGATGCCATTGGCGAGCGCACGGAGGAACTGAAAGTCGAAGCCTATAAGTACAGTCGTGAAATCCATTCCAACGTGGATGTACTGCTCAAAGATGTAATGCTGGAAACATTGGTTGGAGAGCATTCGGCAAGAGTGGCTGAAATGGGAGCTGCGGAGCAATCCGTCTTTGACGGTTCTTTGTTGCAGAGCCTGACCGAGCAAGGGGCGGAAGTGATGCACTGCGCCACGCTCCTCTTCCTTGGTATGGTCAACGACGCCACTACATTTGCCGAAACGCATGGTGGTGGAGGAAGTAAAAGCAACCTTAAATGGGGAAAGGATGATGACGAGGATAACCGTGCGTTGGCAAGGCGTTGCATGATGATGGCAAGCAGAATGATGCGACCGGCTTCCGGCAAGAAGCAAAAGAGGTAATCGGCAGAATATGTTTTTCTGCAATGGATAACAAAACAAAATAATGCGTTGAATATGACAAAGAAAATATTTTTAATTCTGGCAGTGGCAGGTATGAGCTGTTCACTGCACATGAAAGCGGCTGTACCACCTGTGACAAAGGACACTGTACAGCTGGAGTCGTACACGGATGTCGAACAGATGCTCCGGCCTTTGGAGCCGACCTACCGCAAGGGTGTATTCGTGACATCGCCTTGGAACGGAAACTGGTTTGTCAGTCTTCAAGGTGGTGCAAGTGCGTTCATTGGCAAACCGATTGGCTGTGCTGACCTTTTTGATCGGGTACGACCAACGGTTTCCGCATCGCTCGGCAAGTGGTTCACTCCGCAGATCGGAGCAAGAATCGGTTATGGAGGTTGGCAGTTCAAAGATTGCGGACTGGCCACAAATGACTACCATCACTTTCATGCTGACTTGATGTGGAATGTGCTTGGATATCGGTATGGCAAGGTGGAGAATCCTCGTTGGGGAATCATTCCATTCATAGGATTGGGACTATTGCACAATCCGCAGAACGGACATAATCCGTTTGCCGTTTCATACGGAATACAGGGGCAATACCGTATCTGTAAACGGCTGTCTGCATTGTTGGAAATTGGCAATATTTCCACATTCCAGGACTTTGACGGCTATGGTAGAACTAATCGTTTCGGAGATAATATGCTCTCCGTGTCAGCCGGCTTGTCGTTTACGATTGGAAAGGCCGGCTGGAAACGTGCCGTTGATGCGAGTCCTTACATCCGGCAGAACGAGTGGCTGATTGGTTACGCCACACAGCTATCTGAGAGTAATCGCAGATACACCGGACAACATGACAGGGCGATGAGAACGATAAACGAATTGAAGAAGATTCTGGAAATTGAGGGCTTGCTTGATAAATATAGCAGAATGTTTGATGACCGGGAGAGTTTGGGCAATGTCTATCCGGTAAACGATTACAGCGGACTGAACTCGCTCCGGGCAAGATTGAAAAACAGGCATTGGGATGGCAAGTCTCCATTGTCCAATGACGGTTTGTTCAGTAAGTCTGAATTTGCCAATGCCATACTTAATAATGACGGTAGCGTTGTAAACGACTTCTATGTCACAGGTGCCGATTCCCTGCTGTCTCCAGATACGAATAATGACAGCATTTCCATTTATAGTCATTCGGGTTATCTCTCCTTTATAGGTTCCGGCAACGAGTGCATCGGTTCACCTGTCTATTTCTTCTTTAAACTCGGCACGGCTCAACTGACTGATAAATCCCAGTTGGTCAATCTGGATGAACTGGCGCGTGTGACAAAGAAATACGGATTATCCGTGACTGTTGCAGGTGCGGCTGACGCTGCCACTGGAACTGCCGATATAAACAATAAGTTGAGCGCATCGAGAGCCGATTATATTGCCACGGAGTTGCGCAGGCGCGGAGTGACTGTTGAAAATATGACAAAGGTCTGTCAAGGAGGTATTTCCAATTATGTACCTACTGAAGCTAACAGACATACCAAAGTCATACTATATATGAAATAGGAAAGTGTAAGATTCTTTTTGTTCAAATTGATTAGTTAAATGTCAATTCTTTTAAAGGGAGAGCCTGTCCGTGATGGATCGGCTCTTCTGTTTTTGATATAGTACAAATTTATCGACCCTTATACAAAGGCTGTGCTTTACAAATCATGAACTACTCCGGCTCATCTTGCCGGCTCTATTTTCCTTTGCAAAGGTACTGCGGTGAGGGAATGCCAAGTACCGCTATGCAGGTCGTTCCGCTAATGGCTTGGTGGACTTGGCGACAACTTTCCGCAATTTCCACCAAGTGTTAATTGGGTATTTCATCAACTCCTCTGCCATTTACTTGTCTTATCCCTCTGTTTCCACAGTCTCTTGGTTGCACGTAAAATTCAGATCCCGACAAGAAAGCCGATAAAGGCTTCAAAATAAGGGAGAAGAAAAAATCAAAATAAAAAGATTATGGTAAATATGGAAACAAATTCAGATGAGAGAAAGATAATAGACAGAGTTTTACATCGTGATATGGTATTCAGGTACCAATTATTAGGTCGTTTACAAACTGATTGCGAATACTACCTTAATTACGGCAATCGGAATATCAAACGCTTGTGGGCAGGCAATGTAAATCTGCAAATTAAACTGATGGTTGAACTTTATAATAGTTTCAAGGAAGACGAAAAACCTCAATGGCTTACAATGGATGAAATTATTGCATACGGAAAAGCAATGGCAGAGGCAGAATAAAATTGATGTATTAACGGACTGAGCCGGTATTTGGCTTCAATCCGTTATCATCGTTTCCTTCTTTGATGGCAATGCTTTTGATAGTTCGTTTAAGTATAACCTAAATGGGACCTAATATCCTTTTTTATCCGGAGGATAATTATCGTTACCTTTTTAATAGTCTGCTTCTGACTTTTATATTTATTGAGAATTATGAACTTTCCCCGGCTCATCTTGTCGGCTCTATTTTCCTCTGCAAAGGTACTGCGGCGAGGGAACGCCAAGTACCGCTATGCAGGTTGCTCCGCTAATGGCTTGGTGGACTTGATAACAACTTTCCGCAATTTCCGGCAGGCGTAAATTGGGTATTTCATCAACTCCTCTGCCATTTACTTGTCTTATCCCTCTGTTTCCACAGTCTCTTGGTTGCACGTAAAATTCAGATCCCGACAAGAAAGCCGATAAAGGCTTCAAAATGAGGGAAAAGAAAAAAAGATAAAAGTTCAACGATTAAAACAGACAGATTATGCACAGCAAGATTTTTCAAATCACGGAAACAAGGGTTGACAGGGACAACTACTTGAACGAGGACACCCTTGAACAAGGGGACGGACACTATTACGACTATTGTTCGGAGATAGACGAGGAAGAACGCAAATTCCATATCGCCAATCTGATAGAAAAGTCATTGCCCAAAGGGATGTTCACTCTTGTGGGAGAAAACACAATCCGATACAATGGCGGTGCGGACAAGTGGAAAAAGGAATTTGTTACAGCCATCCAAGAAAAGGCACAAGCCGTTACCGTTGAAAACTGCATGATGTGGATTGGGGCAGTGTACCAGCTTGAAAAATTTCTCAAAAATCCGCTTGACCTCGGTTATCAGTTCTATATGGACGAGTATGGCGTTAATGGCTATGCCGAACAATCGTACTCGTTTTTACAGACGGTCAGCCAGTTCGAGCCGGGAAAATTGCTTTACATAGGCGGAGTTATTGACTATCATTTCTAAACGCTATGAGGACAAGACGAATGACAAAGGAACAAGGAAAGCGGTGCAATATCAGCCGATTTCCCAATTTCCACCACACAGGCAGTATTAAAGGAATGAAACGGATGTACTACGGAAACCAAGCACTTTTGGTAAGGTGCGGAGCGTACATATACAATGTTTCAAGTGAACCAAGTATCTATTATCAAGCAAAATAACAGACATTATGAAAGGAACAGAACATTTCAAGCAGGCAATTAAGGCATATCTGGACGAAAAAGCCAAGACCGATGAACTCTTTGCGGTGTCGTATGCCAAAGAGAACAAGAATTTGGACGATTGCGTGACATTCATACTCAACCAGGCAATGGCAATCTGTAAAGAGGGCGGTTGCGGTATGACCGATGACGAGGTTTATTCGCTTGGAGTACATTACTATGATGAAGATGATATAGAAGTGGGTAAGGCTGTCAACTGCGGAGTGATAGTCAACCATAGAGTAGAACTATCTCCTGAAGAACAAGCCGAAGCGAGGGAGAATGCACTCAAAGCCTACCAAAACGAGGAACTGCGTAAAATCCAACAGCGAAACAGCAAACCGAAACCGACCCCGAAAGCGGTCAGACAAGAACCCGAACAACCGACATTATTTGATTTAGGACTATGAGAGCGAAAACGAGATTACAGCATAAGGTAGTAACCGCCAACGGACGGTTACTGCCACAGACAAAGAAGCAGGAGTTATGGGCATTCCGTCAATGTATCAGCCATTACGCATATCGCACCAAAAACGGAGAAACGACCTGTATGGATTGCGGTTATCAATGGAACGAGAGTAACAAAAATGTGTGCCGTTGCCCACATTGCGGTGCAAGACTGGAAATACTGGACACCAAGTGCAGGACATTTAAGGACAAAGCGTATTATTCCACACTTGCCGCACAGGACGGTTTACAGGTACAGCGTGTATTTCTTATGAACGTAAACTTCCATAAAGGCAGGAAAGCGGAGTATTATTCTATGGAGATTGCACGCTATTGGGTGGATGATAACGGCAAGACGGAGATAACGGCATTGAAACGCACACTCGGACATTACGCGGACACTTTTGTTTTGGACGGCTGTCTGGAGTTACGGAGAGACAACTATGTGTATAGACGGATTGCCGACTGCAAGGTCTATCCATATTATTCTGCCACTCCAAAGTTAAGACGCAACGGATTGCAAGGCTCATTGGCTGACATCGAACCGACACGGCTTATCGAAGCCTTGTTGACAGACAGCAGAGCCGAAACGATGTTCAAGGCAGGCAGGAAAACTGATTTGAACTACTTCCTGCAACATTCAATGTACTTTGATTTGTATTGGAACACTTACAAGATAGTCTTACGAAATGGCTATCATATAGCAGATATTTCTCTTTGGATAGATTACATCCGCTTACTTGAAAGGTGTGGCAAGGATATTCACAATGCCCATTATGTCTGTCCATTAGACTTGAAAGCCGAACACGACCGCTACCAAGAACGGGCAAGGATTATCCAAGAACGGGAGGAGCGAGAGGAACAAAGGAAAAAGGCAAAGGAGAATGAGGAGCGTTTCAGAGAGTTGAAAAGCAGATTCTTCGGACTGTCATTCACGGACGGACTGATTGTAGTCAGCGTGTTGGAGAGCGTGGATGATTATTACAAGGAGGGGAACGCCCTGCATCATTGTGTCGGACAATGCGAATATTATCTCAAACCGCAGTCGTTGGTATTTTCAGCACGGATTGACAACCAGCGTGTTGAAACCATTGAATTGAGCCTTGAAACATTCAAGGTATTGCAGTCAAGAGGGCTTTGCAATAAGGCTACGGAATACCACGACCGAATTATCCGGCTTGTTCAGAAGAACGCCCGGCAAATCCGTAAGCGAATGACCGCTTAATCTGTTCTGTTCTTTCTTTTCGTCAGCCACTTGTTACGACACTCATTGTAGCAGGTGGCTTTATGCGTGGCTACGGTAACTTGCTGATTACCGTAGCGATTTCTGTTATATAGGACTTAAATGCGCTTTTATAATGTACTGCATATATATCCTTTTGTATAATGTCGGCAACAAATAAAAACTATTGCCGAATTTATATCTTAAAACCTTTATAGGATAATCTCCCATTATAGTCATCGGAGGATTCTCCTTAGAGCCGGCCATCACGCCACACGGCATTGTTTTATCGTGCAAAGGTACTATGGAGGTAGAATGCCAAGTACCGCCTGCGCTAACAATTCAGTGGACTTAACGACAGCTTTCCACGAATGTGCCATTAGTGGTATTTCATTAACTCCCTGTTTGTTTACTTGTCTTATCTCCCTTACACCATAGTCTTTAACGCACATAAAACATATCCCGGTGGCGAAGTTTGACAGCTTCAAGCAAAGGGAAAAGAAAAAATGTTTAACATCAAAATTCTTTAGAATGGAGTACAACAATCAACTATCGGAGAACGACAAACGCTTTGCGGACGAGTTCTCAAACTATGTGAACGGCAAAATGGCTTCACCCCGAAAGGTGGGCAAGGCATTGGCGGACGACCACCGCTATTTGGTAAACGAAAAAGCCAAACTAATGTTCTACTTTATGGAGCAGTTGGCGGAGAACTGGCACAAGGGAAGATATGACCAGCGTAACGAATGGGCGTGCCGTCTGGCAGCGGAAACCATAGACCATTTGGCAGAGAACGACCTCTATCATTTGCCCGAAGAGTATTACGAAAACCATAAACAATAATGAGTATGCAAGCACTTCAAATCGCCTTCCCAAGATGGAACATAACAGAGTTGAACGGTTACGAGCCGATAACCACCTTTTGGCAGGACTTCTCAATTGCCGACAAGTTCGGAAACAAAGCCATAGCCGACACATTCAGGCGAGCCAAGTCTGAATGGAAAGACAACTACAAGTATTGGACGGAACTTTGCCTTGTCCTCAATCACAAGATATGGCAGTGGCACGAGAGAGACAACCAAAGAGCCATTCTCTATGACAAGTTATGGAGAGAAGCGGACGAAATGACCTCTGAATGGTCGGACGAGAAGCAGGAGTATTATTTTCAAGTAACGGATTAAGCCAACGTGTGGGGGAAATGTAAAAAGTTTCCCCACTTCAAAACCCTCACAAGATGATTGCCAAAGAACAGATACAGAGAATAACCGACATTGCCCAAGAAAAAGGCTGGAGCGTGAACGTTGAAGACAAAAACGAGACAAGAGTATTGTTTGAGTTTCAACGCTATACCAAGTATGGACAGGATTTTCTCTTCAATGCCGATATGCAGGGCGAGGATATTGATACCCTCATAGCCAGTGTAAAAGAGTATTACGAGGGTTTTGACCCTGATTATGAAGCCTATTTGTGGATAGGCGATGACGGACACGGCAAGAATGGCGCACCTTATCACATCAAGGATATTGTAGCGGATATGGAAGATGCCGAAGAACAAATATACGAATTGCTACAAGCATTTGAAATGGAATTTCTTTAATACACATAATTATGACTTTATCGGACAAATCATATTACAGAAGACTTTGCAGGAATATCCTTGCAGACCGCTTTAATTGGCGGAAATACTGCACACCGAGCCTTTATTTTGGCAGGGAAATATGTGTAACACCGCTTCATTGTTCCTACGGACAAATCGGCTACACCATCAATTTTCCCTATACCAATGCACCGGAAGTGGAGTATGATTGGGAAATGAACAAACTTACGATTGGTGATGAAAATTGGAAATTGGTATGTTAGACGAAATCAGACAAAACGGCAAAACAGTGTTGTCTGGAGAGGATGGGTTTTCAATACCCATGTTTTTCAACAACTTGTGCGGCAAAAACTTTTCAGGTAAGAAGTACCGGGATTATATCAAATACATAGCCTTCGGAGAAATGGGGTTCAAGCCCGGAGAAATCATGCTTTACCGCAATGGTACACTGGTAAGGACAGGTAAAATAAACATTGAAAAATAGATACAGATATGGAAATGACAACTATTCATCCGGCGGAGAGCTATCTTCGCAACGAAACCAATCTTCCGTCTTTATACGTGCGGATTGCAGGAAAACGCAGACGCTTGTTCATCAACCGAGACAGAGGTATTATTGGCATTATCGCTCTCGGCAAGCGGACAAAAGGCTATGTGTTTACAGACTGGGCAAGCATCGAGCAAATATACTATCCCTCGCAAGAACAGGACAAGAATACGGACAGGAAACTTATTCTGAAATATCAGAAACCTGCCCGACTTGCCACACATACAAATTCCTGGCTTCGTGAAATCGCCAATGCGGATTTGGATAAAAACCTTTACGAGAACCACATCACAACAGGCACACGCATCGACGGCAAATGTATCGGACTTGCCACCATTGAAAAATACTGTGGAACGACAGCAATGCGTCTCTTCCGTGAGGCACTGAAAAACAAAGAGAAATTTTCCACTTGCCGCTTTGATTTTTGCGGTTATGACGGAACGCTTTGGTGTGAGCCACGAGACAATGGTGATATGGCGGCAGGCTTCAGCAAGGAATATCGGAATTGTGGCAACGGCTACTACTATCTGCTTATCAATGACGATTATGTGATAGGCTATGATATTGACTGACTGTATAGCTACAACAATCCAACCGTAAAGAAAACTAATTTGATTTGGAAAAGCGGGTAATATAGTCTCCCCATACCTCCAACTTGACAATCAGCGGATGCGGCATAGTGATAGTCTTGCCATAGAAAATGACAGCTACCACCTTGCCACCGCACCGCTCTATCTCCCTCTTGTAGTCGCTCATACTTTGCTCGGTAGTCAGCACATCGTCAACGATGATAACTTCTTTCCCTTTTATATCCCCTAAAATTCGGTAATTCCGTTCAAGGATGCGGTTCTCGTGACCAATGGCTTCGTGCAAACATTCACGAGGCTCGAACACATCAACATCATATAGTCCTGATGTCAGATTTGGACAATGGGTACAGATATACCAATTCAACCGCTTAAACCGCTGGGCATATTTGAACTCATCGCTGCACGGCATAAACATGATATGAAAAGGATAGGCATTCATTTGTAGGGCATTCATGCAAGATTTGAAAAATTTAATGCAGTGTATTTCCCCTTCTTTGAACTCATAGATGGAATGACAGAATGCCTGTTGTTCTTTGTTGAGAAATGCCTTGTACCGGGACGGATAATAATACCCATAGAATACCACTCTTGTACCGTACAACTTGAATGGCTTGAGTGGTGGTTGTTCTTCAAATAAATCCGGGTGTAAACAACAGAACATACGACAAGCATCTCGATGGCCAGCTCTTACCGCCAAACGGCATAAAACGGTCATGCTCTTCAGTCTTGTCTGTCATTTGTGCGGCAGTAAATGCAGATTCTCCGGCTCTCTTCCGCCAATAACCGATGATTCGCCACAATACCACGATAACACAAAGCAGTAATATAAATATAAGCCTTTCGTTCATCATAATTGGGGTCTCAGTTAATAGGGTACCGGATATTATGGATTATTATAAAAAAACAAGGTCGAGCAGCGAAATGCCCGACCTCTTTTTTCCCTTTTATAGTGTTGGCAATGAGCCTTAGAGTCATTACCGGCACTTTTGTAATGCAAAAGTACAACTTTTATATGAAACTGCAAAATGATTTCACATAAAGTTGATCAATTATTCTCTATGCAACTGATTTAATCCACTGATGGATGACAAAATGTCTTCAACAACCGGGAATTTACTATACTTTGCAATCAGAGCATCAATCTCTTTTATTAGGTCATTATAACGATTTTCTGAGATTTGTTTCATCATAAACAAAACAACTCTTAAGGCACCGTTTAAGTTTTGATTTTCACCTATGCCTTTTTTCATCGCCGGACCTTTACGAATGGATTTCTCAGGAGTAAAATCATACAGTACATTCCCATGGGCGCAGGTATTTCTGATATCCTTAATAAGTTCGAGATAATTTTCAAAGGTGACTAATTTCTTCACTCCAAAATGGTTTGCAATCTGTAATTTCAAATTTTCATCCTTTATGGATTTGAAAAGATGAACCATCTCGCCTAATGTCATAAACTCTAAAGTCTTCCAGGCTGGAGCGAATTTATCATTGATATGATGCCTATGATGTAATTTAATAATCTGTACCTTATCCAATATAGACTGGTAAACTTTACTTTCAAAAGAACTTGCTTGTTGCCTACTTACAACCGAAGTGTCAACAAACCATGTAGGACTTTCTTTATAATGATTTGATATTATATAAGCAACCTTTGTCCTGAAAGCTATCTCAATCCTACTAAGTGGTTTTAAGAGAATATTACGAAGGTTAAAGTCAAAGTAATACAGTTTTACTGCATCATCAAAATTAGTACCCTCCTTAAATAGATGGTCACGATGATGTTTGTCCGGATATGTCTGTTCAAATGGGAACCAGTAGAATCCCATACGAAAATAACCTACATCAAATAGAATCTCTTTTGCTTTTAGTTCATCTGATATAGTCATATTACGACTACGAAGTAAAGATACTTGTTCATCGAGTGTTATTGCTTTTCTTCCCATACTGCAAAATTACACATTTTATCTGATATAATAAACCTTTTCACCTGTATATTATCCTTATTACGAAAATATTGGAGGCTGTGATTTTATGAAGCAATCCAACCGCAAGGAGAACAAACTCCCAACAGCTGGATTGAAATACGCAAACACCCGGTTATAGTCAGCGGTGCATCCCGCCGCTGTATTCCACCTCTTCCTCCTGATACTGTTCCATCTGACTTAATTCCGAATGGACGGATTGCAGGTTGGAATCGAGTGAATTGTCGTGGTCATATGGGAAACTGTGACTGATGGCAAGTCCGGCATTGGTCGCCGTGCCGACATCAAGGGTGTCGGCATCCCTGTTATACCCGATATGGAGAATATCTCCGTTTGGCATTTCAAGGACAGGAGTACGCTGCTTTGTCATCGCAGAGAACTGCTCGGCCGCCATGTCTTTGGCAACCTCTTTTATGTCACTGCTTGCCAGCCGGACACCATACCGTGTAATATGGTCACGGATTTCCTGCTCCGAGTATTTCAGCATCACCTCGTAAGATCCTCCCACGCTGTTGTTATAGATCACGGCAAAATCCTTGTCTTCTATCAGCAGATCATCACCCTTGTTCTGGCGAGGAGAGACAAAGGTATATTGCTCGTTGATTCCATCGCCGTCATAATACTCCTTGGCAAGCCGGAGCAATCCCTCATAATCGCCTTTCTCCCGAAGCGCATCCAGTCGTGAGGTGTCATCGGTGGATTGCAGATAGGCTACGGAAGAGTAGAACACCTTTCCTTCGGGTACGGACTGTTTGACCTCATTCCGCTGTCCGTTATCCTGCTGCACCTTGTTTTTCTGTTCCAGTTCCTGCACTATCTTATCCACATTCTGTGTAACGAGCGAGGTTGCCTTTTTTACATCCAGAAGTGTGGTCTTGATAAACTGGGGCGATTCCTTCAAGTGGTCCAGCCAGGATTTCAGATAAGCGCAGCTCTCTTCTTTCAATGCCTTGCTCATACCGTAACGCTGTGCCACCAATGCGCTGCCCAATTCTGCCACCAGTTCCTCACGGGCGTATTCGTCCGAACCGAAACCGGACGGTTTGATACGGTCGAGTTGTCCCTCTATGCCCGTGCTGTGGGTCATCTCATGCCAAAGAGTACCATAATAGGATTCGCCGTCCTTGAACTGGGATTTTTCGGGAATCACAATCTCGTTCTTGGAAATGGAAAAGTATGCCTTGTCCTGGTGCATCGGCTTGATCGGGCAAATCCAGCGGTTATCTCGAATCATCACATCCATCGGCTCAAAAGACATCTTCTCGCTTTCATCCAACTTTACGGCATCCCCATTCGCCAGCTTGTTCCAAAGTTCCGGACGGGCTTCCTGAAGATTGGTCTGGGACACGTTAAAAACCCGAAAGACCTGCATCTTCGGATATACATTGTACATCTTCTTCTCTTCGTCGGAGAGCTTCTTAAAATCGTCATACTTGATCTTCTCCTTGGTTTCCTTGTGGATGCAGGTAAAGGTCGTTAGCATCACGGGGAAGGATTTTTCGCCCTTGTTCACTGAAACTCTTGGCAGCTCCACGCTCTCCTTTGCCTGCTTTTCGGACGGTTTGTTCATCCGTTGCACGCAGTCAAAGGTGCAGAAACGCGGTATCTTGTAGCCCTCGTTCTCGCAATGAAGAAGCAACATCAGCGCGTTCATCCCATTGTACTCACGTCCGGACAGATTCTTCGGCCACCCTAAGCTGCCCTCAGTAATCCACGGTTTCGTCCAGTCCTTGCTGATGGTCTCGATACGTTCGATCATCATTTCCGCAAAGAGGTCAAGAGCCTTGTCCTCTGCGGACGGACCGTCACTGCTGTTTTTCCTGTAACCGGCCATGACTGTCAGTTGTTAGGGTTATACGGCTGTTTCACATATTCCGACATTTCCGATACCTTGCAGGCAATGTTCAGCTTGTCGTTATAGACGGACAGCTCCAGTTCACCTTTGGCCTCGATGCCGGTCTGCGGTTGCAGCCACTCCTCACGTTCACGGTCAAAGCCTAAGAAGCGTACCCACAGGTACTCGAAGCCGTCATTGACCTTTTCCGCAGAAAATGCGGAGAACTGCAAGAAATTCTTGCCTTTCTTGTCTGTCTTCTCCTCGATGTTCTTGCCTGTCTTTCCACGGAAGAGCATTTCGCCCTTGATGGAATCCTCGTTTGAAGCCACGGTAAGGTTGACCGATGAAGCCGACATATTGAAATAAAGATTGTCTCCACGCTTCTTGAAAGTCAACACACCGGAAATTTCCACTCTCTTGCCTACGGTATAGTCCGCCCGGTTGTATTCCTCCCCATCCTTGGCGACAGAGATTTCCACTGTTTTGTCGATACCGTTTCTTGCCGGGATCACGCAGTTTACGGCAAATGCCGTGAAAGCCTTGTTCTCATTGTTGGTGCGCACTACAGCCGCCTTGCTGATGGTTCCGCACACTGTTACGTTACACTTAATCATATTGCTTGTAGTTTTATTTTAACCAAGACCATTTGACCGGAATATCCTATTAAATGTGAACTACCTGCATATACGTTCCGTCTTTAATCGGGCGCACGGATTTTAATCCAGACTATCCCTGACGCAATGACAATCTGCACACCCACAATCACGAGTGTCGCCACCAGACCGAACAGCCGGTAGCATACGAGGATGTGCAGTCCTGCAAGGGATAGCCCGACGACCAACAATCCTATTTCCATCATCACGCGTTTCATTATCTTCTGATTTGCTCGTTCTGACCCTGTTGCTCTGACATTCCTTGCTCGAAGTTTTGTGAAGCCTGTTGCGAAAGGACAATGGTATTGACCATTCCTGCCACACGCATCCGCTTGCTTTCCTCCGAGAGTTCATGATTATTCAAAGTGGCGGACAGCCGGCTCAATTCGCTTGTGCTTAACTCCCTTGAAACCTGCACGGCTCCGTTATCTGCTTGTAACACGGCTTTATTGTTTTCATTGATTATAATGGCACAGGCTTTCATGTGGGGCATCAATGAAGTCAGTTCCACCTTTCGGCTACCTGCCATTTCAGAAATGGCTTCTTTCTGTCCCTCCTCGTTCTTGTTGTCAATGACTACCGCCAGCATCATCAGCGAGGAAAAGGCTTTGACCACCATATCCATAATCGGGTCATTCGTTCCTGAAAGTCCGACACCGCTGTCTTCCGAGGATAACAGTTTCTTCATCCACTCTTCAGGACTTTGTGATTTTGTTTCCTGGGAAGTGGCAGTAACCTCCGTCTTGTATTTAGCCAACAGGTCGTTGCCATTATGCAAGGCTTGCAGCTTGATGTTTCCCTTTTGGGCGATATCTGCCAGATAGATTGCGGGATCAATGTCTCGTTTTTGTCCGTCAGCGGTAATCTGTGCCACTCCGAAATGCAGGTGTTCGCCCGTAGTCCGTGTGCCGGTGTTACCTGACATACCGAGTCTCTGTCCGGCTTGCACTTTGTCACCCACCTTGACATCAACAGAGGACAGGTGCATATAAGTGTTCTGTATCTTGCTTCCGTCAGCCCTCTCGTATTCAATGGTTACGGACTTGCCTCCGGCGGTTTTGGCATTTTGGTTTACCGCCACCACTTTGCCGTTATTCTCGGTAGCCAACACCGCATCGCCCTTACAGCGGATGTCCATACCCTTGTGCATTTGCTGTTTCTCAGCATCCATGGGGTCGGTACGCATTCCAAACGGTGAAGTGACAAACAGGAACTCTTTGCGTTCGACCGGGAATGAATAGGCGTTTGTCGTAATTGCTTGTCCGGTTCCTGTTTCCAATCCTTTTGCCTTCATTTCTGCCATGACCATCCGGTCATACTTCTGCAGCCCGTTTGCTTCAATGATTTTTTGCAGACTTTGGGCATAATTGCCGCCACTTGCATACCCGGCCTGGGCAAGTCCTTCCGTCCAACCCTTGTAATCGTCAGGAGACAGGTCAAAACATTCCGCGTACCGTTTGTTCTCTACAAGGAATTTGGAGTGATGCTCGTAAGAATCGCCCACGCTGTCGTAGCTGCAAAACTTCTCGTTGGGCTTGTCATCGGTGTAAATGCCGTATTTGCCACCCTGCGTAATCCACCCCGGAGTGGCTTTGATACCGAAATGGTTGTTTTCGTTCAGGGCCAGACGGCTTTGTCCGTTGCTGCTCTCCAGTATGCCCTGTGCCAAGGTCACGGAAGCCGGGATGCCGTATTTGCGCATCTGTTCCATCGCAAAAACGGCGTATTTTTCCGCGTATTCTTTATTCTTGCTCATTGCTTTGTCTGTTTATCGGTGCATTCCTTTTGAAACCTCTTCCTCTTCTTCAACGTCCTCCTTAGGCTGGTCGTGCTTGATGTCCTCGTCACGGCTGATCTTCGTTTCCACTTCCGACTCCTGTTTTTCGGAAGAGGTCTGTTCCTGTGCCTGGCTCTTGTTCAGCACGTCCGCGAAAAGCGTTGCCGCCAGATGTTGTTTGAAACTGTTCCTATCCTCGGCGACCCACATCCGTTGCCATTGCTGTGGTGTGACGCTTCGGGGCTGCGGCTTCCGGTTGTCAATGGTGGGAGCGCAGAGTATCGCCCCGTTCTTTGTCTTGAACACGGCCACTCGTTGTATGCGGTTCAAGTCAATGCTTTCATCTGCCGTGTGGAACAGGTCCACTTTTAGATCCGGCTTGCTCTCGGCAAGGGCATAGTATTTTCTGGCCAGTTCTCCACGCACCTTGTCTATATTATCCAATGACTGTTTCAGCGTGGTGAAGAAACGGTTCAGGTCATCCTTTTCGGGATAGACGCTGTAACCTGCTTTCCCTTCCGGCTTGATGAACAAAGCCCAGCGGTTCTTGTCGTCCTGTACCATCTGTATCTTCTCAAACCAGGGTTTGTCTGCTTGCTTCACCGCAGGGTGCGCATTGATGGTGGAGAGTGTTTCCAATACCCAGTTTTTCAAACGCGCCACCTCTATCTGCTTTTCGGCGAAGTAACGGTCATCGGGACGGTAGCCCAACGCACCGTCCGGATTATAAAAACGCACGTTCTCAATGCCGCTTTTCTCCAATGCGCTTTGTATGCGCTGTTTGCTCATTCCCTTGATCTCGTTGTTCACCTCCAAGGATGCACCGGCAGGGAGTATCACATCGGCACTCTTGCCTTGTTTGTCGATGACCAGGACAATGGTCTTGTTTTCCTTGTCGGGATGCTTCTTGATTTCGTCAGCCACGAAGAAATGCTTGGGCATTTGCTCCCGCATCTGTTCTGTCTGGCGGTGGTTGCGATAGGTGGCATACTCGATTTTCTCGCCCCGTTCCGCTTTGCGTATCACTTCCAGCGCATTGTTCACATCGCTCTCGATGGCATCTATCAGACAAGGGTTCTCTTTCAGCTCACGGTTCCAATAATCCACCAGTTTGACACTCTCGTCCGACAACCGGGCCGGAAGTCCCATTTCCAGCATCTTGATACCCGAAGCGATTTCGGCAATCAGCCGTTCCTGCTTGACGGCATCCTCTGTTGGGGGAATCCCGTTTTTCATCACCATTCCCTCACGGGCAAGGCGTTGCTGGTGTCCGGTGGCTGCTATGATTTGCCGAAGGGTCTCCTGCGTGTAATCGGTGTAATGTGCGAAATCCTTTTGCCGTGGAATATATATCGCGTCTTTCTGGCTGTCATAATGCGCTACACCGCTGCCATCCGTGCGAACCGGTGCAAGATTTCTCGAAATAGACTGTACGAAGGCATTGAATTTCGGCCTGAGTTCGCGCAATTCCTTTTCTCCGAATCCTTGCTCGACACTGTTGCCGTATTTTGCCAATGCGTCATCGTATGCTTTCCTGTCAACGTGGGGCAGCAAAGTCTGGTCGATATTGAATAATGTGCGTATCTCCCTGTTGTGGACGCCTTTGTATCGGTTCTTCTCTTCGGGAGAAAGTTTTTGGTAGTCATCCCTTGATATGACCTCGTTGGGATTGTTCCTGTTCACGTACTTGTTCCAATTATAGAACAGGAACGGTACTCCTTTTTCGTGTTCCTTGACGGATTCGCCTCTTGCCTTTGCTTCGCTATATAAGGTGAAGAGGTTGCTCTTGCATCCGTTCTTATCCGAGTGCAGAGCCATGAACAGGGCGTTGAACGGACTGACCGCCACGCCTGCCGGATAAAACTTGGGATAGCCCTTTCCTGTGGCATTGAGCCAGTGGCCGCCCGCGCTGACCGCTCCGTTTAACGCTCCGGAGAGCAGTTCCACTTGTTTGTCGGCGGCATTTTTCTCAAACTGTGATTTCTCTTTCATATCTGTTGCTGTTTTATTGTATTCCTCTGGTACGCACAATCGTTTCCCTGTCTTTCTCTTCGTAATTCTGCGACATCAGTAGTTGGGTACGGTCGCTCTTGGCAAGGATAGCATTGGCAAGGGTATTAAGCGGCAATGCCCCGGCATTGTAAGCTGACACCACTTTTTCAGGCAACTGGATGGTGCAGGGTACATGGTCTATGGTTGCGATAAGGTTGTTCCCTTGCAGTATCGGACCGGAAATCCGTGGATTCAGCGGTTCGTCCGCATAGACCCGGTATCGGACGGAACGGTTTCCCGTATTCAAACCGTTATCTTCATTCCGTTTCCATCCTAATGCCTCGTGTCCTGCCTTGTTCAACAAATTGGCACCGCCCAGTCCGATCATCATCATTTTGAGAATAGGATTCTTAATGAATATGCCGGCGATGATGCTGGCGATAGGTAGTACATTGTCTCCCAAATCCAATGATTTTGTCCTGCCCGTAAACATGCCCACCAGAATATCCGGCAACATGGCAAGCACATAGCCCAAATTTTTGCTTATGTCTCCCATGCCGTTCAATCCCAAGGTTGAGAAAAAATCGCCCCAGCCGTTTTCGTTGGCATTGGCGGTTTGCTGTCCTGCCTGTCGGTTCTGTCCTGGTTCAATGGCTGTATCTTTCCTTGATTCTTCTGCCGTTTCCGTTTCATTGGCTTGTTGGACGGATTGTGCGGTATGGGTGTTTCCCGATTGTCCCGGATTGCTTGCAAGCGCGGATTGACCTTTAACCTCTTCTTTCTCCTCCATATCCTGCAAATAAGTTTCCATGTATTCCGGAGCGATGACCATCGGAATATCCTTGTATCGCTCATCTTTTATCTTTTGGCCGGCAATAAAACCAAACGGCATTTTCGCTTGGGCGTTATGGCTCATCCAGTCCCTGAAATCAAAACTTTGTACGGGAATCTTCTTGGTCAGCCGTTCATTGGTGGCGTTGATATAAGGATTGTCATTGGCTCGAATTTCATTGGCTTCTTTACGGAATCTGTCAAAGACATTCCTCTCACTTCCGAATACGCCCTTGCTGATGCAATCTTCAACGGATGCTGTGTTTTCTGTTTTGTCCTTGGAGGAAGTCAGTGCTGAAAATGCCAGGTCAACCCCGATAAATTTGGCGAAGCTCGCCCAGCTTCCCGCACCTCCGAGTGATATGGCATCGATGCTTGCACCGATGACTTTGCCTGTCCCTTTTTCCAGTTTGGACGGTTTGTAGGCCGCTTCCCCACGTCGCTCGATTTCTGCGGCAAGCGGTGACTGGTTCAATGTGTATGACAGCCCGAAAAGCGTGTTCTGTGCCGCCTTGCGCATGATGTATTCAGCGGAAGACTTGGGCATATTGTCTTTGACCATCTTGCCCATCATCAACTCTCCGATACGGTATTCCGTATATGCGTAAGCGAGGTCGCACCCTAATTGCCCGGACAGTTCACCATATCTTTCCCTGCCGATTTCATCCACCACGGTGGAACGCCACTCGTTTGCCAACAATGCGAGGTCTGACTGTATCTCCTTATTGTTTGCAATCTTCTCCTTGCACATTTCCAGATAGTCCTCCGTGGTCTTGGAGTTCCATTCCCCGGTCACTTTCAGTGTCTGGTACGGATCCATCATCGGATTACCGGCTGCCGCCATAGAACCGAGGATGCCGGCTGCACTGGTGGAATATGCAGCCATTTCTTCCGCTTGTTTGCGGTTGAGATAGTTCTGCGTGTCTCGCATGACAGGTGCAAGGTGACTATTGAAGTAGTCACCGAATATCCTTTCTATCTCCGCAAAGCGTGCTGTATGCTTGATTTCGCCCATATTCTAATAATTCAATTGGTTCAACAGTTGTTCCTTGGTTTGTTCTATGGCGTTGTGGTATATCTCCATCTGCTTGGGGAAGAACTCTTCCAGCCATTCATCCTTTTCTATCCGGTCCTGGATGAAACGGATGGCGGCCATCCGGTCGATTTCTACGGAATGTTCGCCTTCCTCCCGGTTATTGAACCATGCTTTCGTCCACCATCGGACTCCGGCACGGTCGGGATAGACGGACACCATTCTCGGAATATCGAAGCTCTGTACGTCTATCTCCAGTTCCGACAACGGGTCGATAATGCCACTGCCGGCTACTGCCTCGGATTGAAGTTTTTTTTTACTTCCTCGCTCATGGTGGAGAGATAGACATTGTGCCTGAGAGCGAGATAATTCAGAAAATCCGCTATCAGGAGATTCTGTACCTTGCCCGCCAAAGGCAAGGCACGGCTGCCTATGCCCAAAGGGTTCGCCATGCTCGGCATCGACTCAAAGAAATAGTTCTTGGCCGCTCCCACGGTGAACACATTACGCAGGGACTGTTCTGTATATTCGGGTACGATGTACTCGCCACGGAACAGGTCTTCCATATAGACGGGAAGGAAGCGGAGCATCAGTTCCTCGATTTCCTCCTTGTCACGGTCGTACCTGGTTTTAATCTCACCGTCAAACGGAGTAAACTCGTGTGCTGCACCGTGTCCCGATTTGCCGAGTGCCTGGATATTGCCGTAAAGCATGGTCAGGAACTCTATCGGATTCAGTTCCTCGCCGTCAAACGCCACTTCCATGTGAAGGTCGTTTCCACTGATGGCTACCGTCTGACCCGCTTTTACCTTTTGTCCGAAACGGATGAATATATTAGCAAGATGCGCATAGGTCACTTCGTATTTGCCGTAGCGTATGACAATATATACACCATGCTCTTTGTCCGTACCGATACTTGACACGACACCGCTGGCCACTGCCGCCAAAGGACGGTGACTGGCATTGAAGTCTATGCCATGATTAAAGGATGTCTCTCCTGTGACGGTATCTTTCAGTTCTCCGTAGCCTTTTGACAAGGTTACTTCTTTATTCTTTTCTTCCTCAAAGGGCATACAATAGCCGCTTGGGGACTGTAGAATCATTTCTTCCGTGTATTTCATTTGTAGAATATTGTTGTGTTATGATTGTCTTATCTTCTCATTCCTCCGCTATGGGTCTGTTCCTCCTGTTCCTGCTGTGGACGGGCTTGACGCTGATTGTCGGTAACGGACGCTTCTTGCTGGCGTTGGGTGTTGTTGCCAATCATCATCATGGTCAAGAAGATACCGGCTATCTTGCCGAGCCAGCCTGTACGTCCGAACACGAGGAATGCCCCGGCAATCAATCCTACTATGCTTAATCCCGATACTTTGCCATGCGCAAGGTTGCTGAAAAAGTTGCCTAACATATTCCCGGCATTCCCGTTGGAAACACCGCTTAAAAAATTGGACGCTCCATTGAGCGTGGAAGAGAGCGAACTTGACGCCTGGCTCACGCTGTCAAAAGTCTGTTCGGCTTTGCCGGTAAGTTTGTTTACCGTTTCGGTAGCCGCTTTCGCCGTGCCGCTGATGGCGTTGGTGGTGTCTTCTCCTATGACGGCATCGCTCACGATACGCACCACGCTCTTGTCGGTGGTCAGTTTCTCCCAGCCGACATATCCGGCCGCGGCTCCTACGGTTGCCGTCTTCAATGCGCTTCCTGCCCCTCGCAAGGTCTGTGATGGGTGCAATACGGCTCCACCAACGGCTTTGCCTGTCGCTCCTGCGGCTTTACCGCCTGCCTTTAATAATGAACTCCAGAATCCCATATCTTTTTGTTTTTACATTCTCGTTATGTTAAAAAGCACCGGCCTTTCCGCTTCGTTTCCACCGTTTCATGGCAGACCTGGCTATCTCTGCTTTGTTGGCTTTGGGTTGTTCCCGTTCCGTGATTTCTGCCCACACGTCACCCATCGAGGTGTATTTCACCGCCATGGTCAGCCGTCGCAGCTTTTTGTTCATCAGTTGCAGCTTGGGACGGATTCCGAACACGATTTCCATCCGCTGTTTCTCCGTCATCTTGTTGTCTGACAGGCAGACCGTGCGTATGTCATTGACAATTTCCACGGAGTTGTATATCAGTTCCCGGTATATCTTGTTCCGGTTCGTGGAGAGTGCCACTGCCACGGCATTGGCAGGACTTTTCCTGAGTTGCCCGGTGAACTCTCCCATGTTTTCCGTGAGATGGGTTATCTCGTGATAGAAGCCGTATATCTGTGCGGCGTAACTGATGACCGAACGGAATGAATCCAGATAATCATTGAACTCCCGTTGCAGGTCGGTGACGGCTTCCACCTCCTCTTTCGTCCAGATGTGTCCGGTGGTTTGCAGGAGCATGATTTTCTCTTGGTTCTTCAAGGTCTTCTTGGACTTTTCGGTATAGATGAGAACCATTCCGGCAAGGGTGGGGTCTATCTGCGCGTGGACTTTCACGCCTATGCACAGCAGTGTGATTATGATAAAGATTGCCCGTCTCATTTTCTCTTTCCTCCATCTTTTTATCTTACCGTTGCTGCCCTGCGCCACCTGTTCATTGCCATTCGTGCCACTTCACCATTGTTCCTGTCCAGCATACCTGCCGTCACGTTGTTCCACACGTCCGTCATCGTGTAAGTCCTGATGCTCAGGTAAAGCAGGTTGAGCTTCTTTTGGAATGCGGACAGTTGGTCGTTCAATGCCCATAGGGTCTGGCTCCGTTCCGCTCCCGTAAGCATATTCTCCTTGCCTCCCTTTGCCACGGCATCACGGAGCAGGGAGAATACCGTCACCAGTTCGGTTGCGGTCTCGATATACAGGTTGTTCATGCTCATTGCGGCGACAATGCCCTGTGGATTGTCGCTGATGGCTTTCTTCAACTTGCATAGCGAGATAAAAATCCTCACACCGTCATTGTACAGGTGGGTACAGGCTTTCAGCGAGGATGCGAAACCGCTTGCCGTTTTAAGGTAGCTGTTGTATTTCTTCTCCCACTGGCGCATCTGCTCGAACTCTGCGGCAATGGTATTCTGCAAAAGGGCGGTTTTCTTCTGCCCGTCCATCTGGTCTTTGACTTTGCCGAGAATCAATTCGTTGCCTTCTGCCAATGCCACATATTCCAACGGATTGGTCGTGACAATCTGCGCCTTCGCCGTGACAGACAAGATGATGCCGAATAGGAGCATCGTTATTTTAGTGATTGGTGATCTCATAGATTCCTTTTCGTTGTTTGTTAAACTCTACACGCTCTCTGATAATATCCACGATATTGATTCGTTTGGGCAGACCTGTCAATTCCAGCTTGGGCGTGGTCCTGTCCATAGACAACACCGTGACAGTCTTTAGCCCGAAAATCTGCTGTAATAGGCTCTGCTGCTCGTGGAAGTCCACCACACGGTACAATTCGATGTAACCGATACTGCGTTGGAACACGCCATGCTCGGCAGTCAGCTGTTCGCTACCGACGTGATAGCGTATGCGTTTCAGGTATATAAGCCGGTAAATCAAAATGAGGGAAAGGAGAACGGCAAGGAGGGTGGCGATAGATGCAAGAGGGGCGTTCTCCATTCCTCCATAGACCAGTCCCACGGGACAAAGCAACAGCAAGTGCAGTTCGTCAATGAAGAACTGTGCCGTTTGCGGTCGTAGCGAAATCTCTCTGTATATCGGTTGTTGCATGGCTCTTATCTGTGTATATTTGGTTGTCGGTGTTCTTCTTCCTTGTCAGTTGCATACCCTGTGGTACCGAGTGGTGCTCCCAATGGGACAATCGCGTCCTTGATGCTGTCAAGGTATTCCTCGCTTGTCTTGCCAAGCAGGGCGTCGTTCCAGTCCTTGTAGCAGGGCATCAAGGGAAAGACTTTTATACGGTCGGAACTGATGTGCATGGATTCCGCTATGGCTTGGAACTTCTTCACGAACTCACGTCCGGCACTGTCGTTGTCGAAACACAAGTAGTGGTTTATATCCGGAGTGACGGAAAGCATACCGCGAATCTGCATATCGGTGGGAGTGCCGCCCGTGGAGACGAACACGCTTTTCTTGGAAAGGTCAGGGTTGTCCCGAAAACCATTCCTGTGTATCTGGTAGAAAGCCATTGCGTCGTAGGCACTTTCAAACCACGCAACGCCGCCTGCCTTTTGCAAAGGCTCACCGCTGAAATTGGCTATCCATAAGCCCTCGCTGCTGTTGCTGCCCTCGGCTTTGCCCTTGTAACTTCCGCTACCGTCCATCTTGGGACGGCCGCGTTCCTCCAGTCCTGCAATCTTGTCCGGCTCTTTGGGAAGTACCAGTGGAAAGGCAAGGTTGGCATACGCCAAACCGTCTGAACGGTGTCTGGTAGCCAGAAAGAAATGGTCGGCAAAAGCCCGTTGTGTGAATATGTCGATGCCACGGTTCTTGAAGTAGGGGTAAAAACGTTTGTGGGTCTCCCGGTCGTTTACGTCAAAACGGTGGATGTCGTAATCATCCAGCCTGAACGGAGTGTTCTCCCGTCTGGGTTGGATGATGTGCAAAGGTCTGTCATTGATGGGTTGGTTCAACAGCCTGTTGCAGACAAGGTTGACCAACCTGTCGGGAGAGACGCCGTTCCGGTGTTCCGCAAACTTCTCAGGGAATGCCTTGATAAAGGATATGATATTATAGAGCTTTTGCTGTGGTGGCTGGAAACAGCATTTGCCGTTCGGTGTGACGATGAACTTGTCACCCCGGATACGTGTGCCGTTACTGTCCGTACGGATATAGGACGGATAACGCAAGCCGTCACGCTTGTTCAGGTGATAGCCTGCGTCCATCAGTATATCCTGAATGTCAAGTCGTTGTAGGAAGTCATCGTATATCAGTTCTCCGTTTGCCATCTGTGTGTTCCTTTTATTCCTTAAAATCCTCTGCGCATCTCTGCCACCTCCTTGTTCATCTGCGCTTCAAAGTTCCTTGCGGCCACATCCATCGGCGAGTCCACTCCCGGCTTGAAATAAGGACGGGGTGTGGAACTGAAACGCTCTCCGTAAAATTCAGGACAGGGATGGTGCAGCCCGTGGGCGACATCAGACAGCACTACCGCACCTGCGGCAAGTGCAGCGAATATCTTCGTCCCCAATCCGCTGCTCATTTCGGGACGGGTCTTCATATCCACTTCGTTGAATATCTTGGAAAAGAGCTTCATGCGGTGGTAGTCATCGACTGCCAGGAACTTGTCGTACTGTTTCTGGCTGATTTCATGGGTGATGGGTTCTCCGTTGATAATGGCGGTCATCTTGTATTTGCCCTCTGTTTCTGCCGGTTGTACGGCGATAGCTTCCACTTTCACCTCACGTCCGTGTTCTCCTTCCCGATACCAGCCTTTACTCCCGTTGATGTATGACAAGTCCCGTCCATCAGTCAAGGCTCCTTCTTGTGGCTCTCTGATGATATGTTCGTCTCTTTGCAGTACGGCCTGTTCGGCAGAGTGCGGTGCAAGGCTGTTATCGGATTCCAAGGGCGGGAGCAAGTCCTGTTCCTGTCGGTTACGCATATCCAGATCCTGCTCCACTTCGGGGTGCAGGGCAATGCTGATGCGCTCCTTGCTGTTCAGCAATTCCAATGTGACTTTATCGGAATAGTCATTTTGAATGACATTGTTCAGAATCTCCAGGCGTTTCTCAACCGGATGCTCTTCAATGGAATTAGATACCAGTGCGGATAATTCCTCTTCTGTCAGGTCATAGACCATATCGGCACTGACTTTCTCCGACTGGACGGTCAGTGTCCCGGCTTCCGCATCCACGATGATGCCGTGTGACGAAAGGCATTCCTGCCATTTCTCATTGGAGAAATAGACGGGTGAGGTAATCAGCTCCTTGTAAGGCTTTGCCGGTTCTTCGCGTCTTGGCTTGTTTACCATCGGGGTGATGACTGCCTGCAAATCCTGCAAGACATCCTGCCGGACTGGCTGCGCCTGCTTTTGTGGCTGCCGATGCCCTTTGTAGTTGAATCCGTAACCGCCGGATTGCATCTCACCGGGTTTCATCCGTCCGTCCGGGCGTTCTGCCACCATAGGCGTACCTGCATAGAAAAGCCGGCTGCCGACCCTGCGCAAGTGATAGCCTTCCTGCTGTCTGGGAGTCCATCCGAGGAAAGGGGGCGGCATACCGTACCTGCCGACCCTGCCATACTCACCGATGCCGATACGGTAGCCGTGAAGTCCCATTGCCACACGACCGTTGGCGTTGCGTGCGTGGACGAAGTTGCGAGGCAGCTCAAAGTCATTCTTTACTATCTCCGTAAAGGTGTTGTATGCCTTTTTGTTGGCATGGTTCGTTCCCCAGTCGGTCAGAGCCTGCATCTGCTGCCTGCTGATGGGGTATCGTAACAGTGGGGAATCGTGCCCCTGTACTACCAGCTGGTAGCTGTCACCCACAGGTACGACATGGGCTTGCATACCGTTGCGCATCAAAAGAGCACGCATTTCGGGTTGCAAGTCCGGTCTCATCGGGTTTGTGTTGGTTCGTATTGCCATAGTCCGTGTTTATGCTTCACCGCTTTCCATGGCGGCTTCTAATTGTTCACTCTTGTAGTGGACGAATTGCTCGGCTGCCGTATCGTCAATCGTGAGCGAGTGCGCCTTGCAGTATTCCACCAGTTCTTCCTGCCATTCGGCAGAAAAGTGGTTGACGTAATCCAGCCAGCCGTATTCTCCGCCCTCCATCTTCTCGATGAGTTCTTCTTCTGAATAATAGGTGTTTTGTGCCATAATTACAGTTTTTGAAAGGTTTTACTTGTGAAGTCCCGCACCCATATTGCGTTGGGCACTTTTTTTCTGTTCGTTCCAGAGTTCTTTCGTGTATTGCTCTTCCGGGATATAGTCGAGATTGCCGTCATCGTCCATCATCCAGCAACCGTAACAGCCGAAGGTGTATTTATCCCATTCTCTTTTGGTCTGCTCGCTCCATTTCTTGGCGTCTCCCTGACAGAAGCGGATACCGTCCTTCTCGTGCAGGCTGATGCCGACTGTTACAGGCTCGTCTTGCATCACAAAGGTCAGCGGTTCGCCCTGCTGCATCACCTTGATTTCGGCATTGCTGAGTTTCAGTTCTTCTGCCGTCACCTGGAGGTTCCTGGCGATGACCTGCGTGGGGACGGACATGACCTGATTGGTCTCGGTGTCGATCTGCACGAATGCCTTTGTCTTTCGCCCGTCAGCCGTTACCGTGTCGGCAAGAATGACTTTGCCGGAACGGAGCTGCTTCTGTTGATCCTCGCTGTATTTCTCCAAGGTGGATTTCTTCAGCACCGGGTAGAACACGACATCGGCTTCTCCGTTCTCCTTGCGCACGAAAGCGAATCGGCTACGGTCGGTGACCGTGTTCCCGTTATCATCGTTTACCTTGATAGGAAGTACAGGCGAGTGCCTGCCGTTGCTGAGTTCTTCCAGGATGTGCATAGGAAGGTCTTCAATCATTTCCCGTGTGAGTCCGAACTGCGAAAGGGTTTCGTAAGGCAGTTCCTCAAATTCAAATCGTAATTGCTTCATACTTTAATATAATATTTTGATTATACTTTGACAAAGGTATATACTATTGTTCATACTTCAATTAGCGTAGTTCTAAATAGCCTGATTATTTGTGTTTATTTATGCTTTAAGTATGATTGTAATGCAGTATTCATACTCTAAACTTATTTAATGTTATATTTTGGAGGTAAATCAAGACATCTTTTGGCACGGTCGGAGAACTGTTCCTACATTTGCATCTATGAGTAATACACGAATCGTTATAGCCCTTCTTTTGTTATTATCCGGGAACCATGTGAAAGCGCAGTTCAACACGGTTTCCTGTCCGGGTAATCGCTATAAAGTCACTGTTGAAAATCCCACCCGGACGACAAACGAAACAGAGGTGACACCCGAAAGCATCACCTCTGAAAATGAAAAGTCCGTACCCGACAAGGTTTCATTGTCAAGTGCAGACACAAAAAAGAAAGAGCAGGTAGCACGCAATCTAAGCGTATGCTATCCGCTCTCGCATATCAAGATAAATTCGCCTTACGGTTATCGGAAAGACCCATTCACAGGGAAGAGGAAGTTTCACAACGGCATTGATCTGTACGCCCGAAATGCCGAGGTATATGCCATGTTGCAGGGGCAGGTGATTGCTGTAGGACAGGATAATGTGTCTGGAAAGTATGTCAAGCTCCAGCATGGAAACTTCACGGTCAGTTATTGTCACCTGTCTCAAATCTCCGTATCACAAGGGCAGGACGTTCTGCCGGGTGATGTTGTTGGGATTACAGGTAATACGGGGCGCAGCACCGGGGAACATCTGCATATCACCTGTAAATACAAAGGATACGTAATCAATCCCTCAATTATATTTAACGTGATTTCGTTATACTTCGGTTAATGTTCGTTGCGGGCGGAACATTTCCGCCCGCAACGGCTTACTGCTTCCTCAAGGTAGGCAATGCTCCTTTAAGTT
>ENA-OUOU01000064-OUOU01000064.1-human-gut-metagenome-genome-assembly--contig:-NODE-64-length-76543-cov-14.584523_pt1 | contig 76543 bp, 64 predicted proteins | sample MGYA00237936_ERZ548765 | MGnify/ENA primary metagenome ERZ548765 (study PRJEB26490, sample SAMN05356889) | human gut metagenome | biome: terrestrial biome; feature: human-associated habitat; material...
ATTCAGATACTATCCTTATAAACAAAGAAGCTGACCTTTTGGGTCAGCCTCTTTCAATCAATTACTGTAAATTCTAAGCAATATCCAGCGGGCAATCATTTCCGATGCCGTATATGTTATAAACTTTTACATGTTGATAATCAAATATGATTTTAGCAATTTTTCATGCTCGGGGACAAACGAGGGACAAAAAAATGGAGACAATCTGCAAAGAAAACACTAATACAATTTCATTTTTGAAAAACGTGATTAAGGAGCCTATTAAATCTCCTTTGTCCATCGTGCCCCTCATGTTTTGAAGCGATGTATTTGCTCTTTATACCTCTTTTCTTTCGCCGCCTCTTATAGATATAAGTTTAGTCTTGTTTATTGTATATCTATCAAAGTTCTAAACCAAACTATCTGCTTGCCAAAAGAATCAGAGACTTTTCTTTTGGTAGGCCCGATAATCGAATTTTAGATAGCAAATTACGGTTATTGATTAATGTGTGAAAAAATCACGTGAAATATTCACGCAATAAAAATATATTTTTATCTTTGCAAGTGATTGAAGGTTTATTCCTTTTTATAGAATTGCTAATTAGAAGTTTTACGTACTATAGTTGATAAAAATATGATACTCCGGGTTATACTGAAAAATTTTCTTTCATTTAATGATGAGGTCCAGTTTGATATGTTTCCTAACATGAAAAGGACTACTTTGTCAAACCATATTACTATGCTTGACGGAAAACTGCCAGTGTTGAAAATGGCAGCTGTTTATGGCGCAAATGGAGCAGGAAAATCAAATCTCCTGAAAGGGATAAATTTCCTGAAAGCCATAGCTACCAATAAGAATTTCTTGAATGGAGATAGTGTTGGAAGATATATGTTTGCGTTGAAGGAAGATGCTGGCGATGAGCCTATAGAACTGACTATTGAATTTGCGACTAAATCCGGAATTCCATTTATATATTCTGTGGAAATTGCTAAGACGGGGATTACTTTCGAGACTCTGCAAGTGTCCGGCTTAGGAGCTGAGGAGAATAAAAATATTTTCACTCGTAAAGATGGTGCTGTTGAATATTCAATTGCTCCTTCTGCTGAGGTCAACAAAATGGTGTTGGGATGGATTGAGAAAAATCCGTTTGCAAGTTTGCTGACCATTAACAATGATATGCCTGTGCTGGCTGATGCCAATATTGATATTGCTCAAAAGTGGTTTGATGATGAACTGACAATAATTGGCTTGCATTCCTTTAACCCGGCCTTGATAGGAATCTTCAGAAACGATGAAAACATTAATAAATTTGCCTCTGAACTTTTTAAAGCTATTGACCTGGGTATTGATGGCGTGAAGGTAGAGACGGAGAATTTCGAAGATTGGATAAGTACGCATGATGTTAGCAACCTGCCGGTGGATAAACTCAGGAAAATGCATTCAGGTGTGCTGTCAGAGGTTGTTGATTTCAGAAATACTAGAGATATCAGTGTTGAAGATGGAGTGCAGAAGATAAGTCAGATGATGTTCCGTCAGTTTGGAGAGAACGGATTCTCAAAGGAGATGGATATTCAGGCGCAGTCTGATGGCACAGTGCGCCTATTATCACTTGTGCCGGCATTTTATGCAGCCATGCAGTCAGGCAAAACTGTTGCAATCGATGAACTTGACCATAGCATACATCCTCACCTGGTACGCAAGCTTGTCCGTTACTTCTCTTCATATGAAACAAATGGCCAGCTTATTTTTACTACTCATCAGACCTGCCTGCTTAATCAAGATTTCCTGCGCACCGATGAGGTCTGGATGGTTGAGAAAAAGAATGGAAGCAGTCGCATGTATTCACTGAATGACTTCAAAATCCATAACACAATCAATATTGAGAATGGATACATGGAAGGACGTTATGGTGCTATTCCGTTTATTGGCGAACTGAATATGTAAGATGTGTTATGGATTTATCAAAGCTGACATATTCAAAAGAAGATTCGGCAAGGACTCCTGCTGATGTTCCATTGCATAAAGCTACCACGGGAAATAAGGATGAGAGCGGAATGTCTGAAACCATACAAGTACCGTTGGCATACCGGAAAACTGAAGGAGTTCTTTCAACAAGCCTTATATTCGTGCTTTCTGGAGGTGAGAAACGGGAAAGGGATTTTCTTCTGGAACTGATACGGCAGCGTGAACTGCACTCATTGAAGGTTGCTTTTATGTCTGAAAAGGGACAAGGTTTGCAGCCATATCAGATGCAGGATAAGTGGGCGCAAATCCAACTGACAGGAGAAATAAAAATAAAATCCCAACTTTTTTATTTGGAGGCTATGGACAAAGTGTTTCTCCTTTCAGATGTAGATGAATTCTATGATCAATTGGAGAAAATATTCAAAGAGGATTTAACTGGGACCCAAGAGCAATGGATAGTGAGCAATCCTTGCTTTGAGATTTGGTTGTATTATTGTTATATGAATAACCCGGAGAAAGATCTCATGTGTTTGAAATCAGACCCCGTAGCTACTAGGAGCCAAAAAATGAAAACCATATGCAATACTCTCATAAGTGGAGGCATAAATCCACGTCTGGCATTTGAACACATGGTAACTGGTATTGAGCACAGCAATGCTCATTATGCTGTTGATGATAATGGAATTCCTGTATTGTATGCAACACAAATGCACAACATGGCGCAGTACCTTGTTGATACGTTGAATAATAACGCCAATGAGTACTCTGAATATGTAAAAAGGAAAGAAGAGTGGAGAGAACATATGAAACGATAATTCAAGAAGTAACTGATTGTTCATCTTTTGGATAAATAATTAAATTACAATGTACTATTAAACTTTTTGGAGCATGGATCCACGGCAATGCATGATAGTAGATTTGGAGCGACAATGTGACAAGCGGATGTTTGTCACCGAACAGGTAGTGTCTATAAGCGAGAACCAGAATGGCCTTTGGGCTATTAGGTTCTCGACATCACCTCGTGTGTTCAACTATAACAAAGCACGACTGCTTTGTCTTACCAATCCTGAAGTGATTGATGTTGCAGAAAAAGGTCTGTATATCAAGAATAAACATATCACCAACGTCTCAGAAATACTCCGCTTTACAGATTCCAGACACACGTTCTATCGTATAACCTATACTAATGGATATTACGAAAATATGGAAGGTGGCGATGTGTATATTACCCGTACCCCAATCTATATTAGTGGTGGTTCTACGTGGGACTATCTACGTAAACTTGCCGATGAAACTGGATTGTTGGCTGAGGATAAAGAGAGTATTTTATCGAAGCAATACGAATTGGTAGATGTAAAGCGTGACAATGTGCCGCTGGCTCAATATCTTGGGGATAAAACAAAATTGGCTACTTATCGTATGCCCAATCATGTTTATTATCCATTCGGTTGCAATGCCAGCCAAAAGAAGGCCGTAGAAGCTGCATTGACGCATCAGGTAAGTATCATACAAGGTCCTCCGGGAACAGGTAAAACGCAAACGATACTGAACATCATTGCTAATCTATTGTTGAAAGATAAGAACGTTTTAGTCGTATCTAACAACAATTCAGCTGTTGAGAATGTTGCGGAGAAGCTTGAAAGTGAAGGTTTAGGCTTCATCGTGGCTAAACTGGGTAGCGTGAAGAACAAAGAAACCTTCATAGCTAACCAAAAGGAATTTACTGATATGGTAGATTGGAAACTTGCCGCCCCTGGAACTGTTATGGAGTTGGCAAGCGATGCTCTACACTCGGTTGCAAAAGGCTTTGATGGTCAACTGCGCAAAGCTCAACTCAATGCGGAATATGATGCGCTGCTTAAGGAGGCAAAGTACAGTGAGATGCAGCAAACTCGCTCTGAAAGAGATGCTTGGTTGTGTGGAAAGCCTTCAGTTAAACTGATGTCGCTTCTAAATGTTTATAAGATGATGATGGAGCAGGAACGAAAGTCAAGTTTCTGGTTTTGCTTAAAGTGGTCACTTGCATTAGGATGGAAATCATTCTCTTTGATAAAAGGTAATGCTGATAATGTGATTTCAGCTTTGGAATCAGCTTACTACGAATCTCGTAAAACAGAGATTGAAAATGAGTTGCAGGAAATTGAGCAATCTCTTCAATCCATAGACATTAAGCAAAGCGTGAAAGACTTACGTTCTTCGTCATTGCAAATCTTAAAGCATAAAGTTGCCAAACGATATGACGGTGAGAAACGTATGGTCTTTTCTCCATCAAAGACATAAAGCCAAAAAGCGAACAATTTTTGAAGCAATACCCGGTGGCCCTCAGTACTACCTATTCTGCCAAAAGCTGCATCAGCAAAGACATGGTATTTGACTATGTGATTATGGATGAAGCCTCACAGGTTGATATCAAGACCGGTGCATTGACATTGTCATGCGCTACTAATGCAGTAATAGTGGGTGACGATAAGCAGTTGCCTAATGTGGTAAGCCGTGAGGAAGCTCGTGCGCTGAATGCCATACAGACGACGTACAATGTAGATAACAGATATAATGCCGTAACACATAGTTTTCTGCAATCATGTAACGAAGTGTTTAAGGACGCTCCAGTAACATTGTTGCGTGAACACTATCGTTGTCATCCCCAAATAATAGAATTTTGCAACCAGCGTTTCTACAATGGTGAACTGGTGGCTATGACTTCTGACAATGATGAAGAAAACGTGCTGCAGGTTGTCCGGACTGTTAAGGGAAACCATGCCCGTGGACATTATAATCAGCGAGAAATTGATGTCATCGCCCAAGAAGTTATACCGGAGTATGCAGATAGCGGTAGTGTGGGGATTATCACACCCTACCGAACGCAAGCCGAAGAGATAAACAAAGCACTGAATCAAGACATCGCCAGCACTGTACATAAATATCAAGGACGGGAATGTGATACTATTATCATGAGTATGGTGGACAATGAACCTACCGAGTTCTCTGATGATGCAAATCTGCTTAACGTGGCCATCTCCCGTGCCAAGACTCACTTGTGTGTAGTGACCAATGGTAATGAAATGCCGCAGGACAGCAACCTCGCCCAACTCATTGCTTATATGCAGTACAACAATTTTGAGGTAAAGGAGAGTAAACTTCATTCTGTGTTTGACTTACTGTATAAGCAATACACTGACGAACGATTAACATACGAAAAAGCACATCCTTCTGTGTCATAGCATTTGTCAGAGAACCTTATTTATGGACTTCTGATAGAAGCTATCGCTGATTTAGGCTTTGTCAATACTGATGTGTTGTGTCACTATCCATTATCGAGACTGATTGGTGATTGGAATCTGCTGACTGATGAGGAAAAAGCCTTTGCCGAAAGCCCTCTGTCTCACGTTGACTTCTTGATATACAATTCACTAACCAAGCAACCTCTGATGACAATCGAGGTTGATGGTTGGCAATTTCACCACAAAAGGGAGGTGCAAAAACAACGTGACGCATTGAAAGACCAGCTACTCACAAAGGTAGGTTTGCTGCCACACCGCATAAAAACCACCGACACAGTTAATGCGGATAGCATAAAGAGACTAATTTCAATAGTATAAACAGACAGACCATAAAATAAATGAATAATCTGACTTTATCAATAACCACTATAGGCGACTTGCTGCTAAGGAATAGGATAACCCAATCCAGCAATGGCAAGACGATAGACAATGTAAGGCTATCCGTGCCGGTGTATCAGCGTCCTTATAAATGGACGGCACGCAATGCTATGCAGTTGCTGGATGATGTTGTCGAGGCAATGAATAGCAATAAAGAGAATTTAGAGTTGGTACGCTGATTCTCCATCATCGACTGGTGAAAAGTGAAGATGTTTATGATATAGTGGATGGTCAGCAGCGTACGATTACTTTCTCACTATTGCTCACGGCTATGGGAGAGAAGGGCATCGGCTTCTTACAGCAGAAGATATTCGACAACGAGTACAACAAGCACAATGTGGCCAACAACTACAATGCGCTGTTGCGTAGAGTAGGATTGAAGCGCAAAGATGCCGAGGCTGCCTATGAGCATAAGCGAGAGATGGAAAAGCTTGCAGATTATATCAAGAATAGGTGCGAGCTTATTGTGGTAATCACTAACGACTTGTCAGAAGCGTTCCAGTTCTTTGACTCACAGAATGCACGAGGTAAACCGCTGTATCCACATGACCTGCTGAAGGCATACCATCTGAGAGAAATGGACGATGTATCGGAATCCGACACAGAGAAGATAGTGAAGGAGTGGGAACAGGTGCCACAGCACAGTCTGGCCGACTTCTTTGGTAATTATCTATATCGTATCAAGAAGTGGGTAAATGATCACAAGGCCGGCACTCTGAGCGAGCATAGTATACAGATGTTCAAGGGCATCACTCGCAATGCCCGTACTCCCTTTGCTCAGTTGTACAAGAGTGCATATAGCTATGCAACTATGGTTAATTCATCTGCTATGCCCTTTGTTTCGGGTACTAGAGAGATAAATGCGTTCCAGCTTGATACGCCGATAATAGCTGGCAAACCATTCTTTGAATATACTAAGCACTACTATAACATACTGAAGGACATACAGAATAACAATAAGTATGAGGGCTTCTATATCAACGATAATATCATTGTAAAGACATTAGACCGATACTTCAAATGGGGCACTGGTAACAGCATAGTGCGCCTGATGTTCGATACCTCGCTATTGCTTTATGTGGACAGGTTCTGTCCTGAGACTTATCCATCGAGAGAAGATACAGAGATGTTTGAACAGTTCGTCGTGTATGCCTTTATCTGGGCCTACTCTCTAAGAGCGCAATATGCAAATCTTGGCTGGCTGTCGGCACAAAACTACATCATGGGATGGAGCGACAAGGATGTGCTCAACTCCTTTAATATGTATAGGATAGTGGCTAAGCACGATACACCGACGAGCCTGCTGAGTGATTTGTCTGACAAACTCACCCCGCTGTCGGTATCTGTCATCAAGGACAGATCAGCAAAAAAGTGCGGGGAGATAAATGGCGACAAGGCAATGCTCGAAGAGCTAAAGGACAATGACGATGTGTATATTAACCTCTAGTTCAGCGCAAAAGTAGCACTACAGCAATCAGGCTGAGTGACTATATTTGCTAAATGATTGATTTTTAATAAAATTATAGTTTAAATGTTTGCCATCATCAAAAATGTTGCTTAAATTTGTAGTGCTACTTAATACTATAACATAAGACATTTCGATATGGCATTTATAAGAGTCCAGAAGCTGGTGCGGGACAATAACGGAAATATTCTCAGCGGCAGTGCCGCTATCAAGGAGTCGCAGTACATCAAGGATGGAGGAAAATTCCATTCCAGACAGATTGTACGCGAACGTCTCGGGAAGGTCGTCTGGCTGGCTTCGGACGGCAAATCCGGAATATTCCTTTCCCCAAGCAGAGGACTTGTGTCTTATGATTCCATCTCCGATAGCTTTGACGAGGTCGGTCGCGATGACGAACGCTTGTCTGGCGGAAGTGTTGATGTTTTTCCTGACACCGAAATCCACACCATATTTGGTGACGCGCACCTCCTGTTTTGCTTTCTTGTCAAGAGCGGAATGGCCGAAGTGTTGAAGACTGTATTCCCAGATGAAATTGAACGGGAACGCGTCCTGTGTCATATCCTGCACAGCATCCTTCGCGACGGGAGCCGCATAAGTTGCGATAACTTCATTGAGAAGTCTTTCGCCTCTTATGTGCTTGAGGATGTTCCCACGGCATCTCTCCGTTGTGATACCGCATACTTCAATATGATGGGAAAGGATAGTGTCCGCCTGGCTTTCTTCAAAGCATTTGTTGAAAGAATGAGGAAAACCAACCCCAACTTCGGGAAGTGCTGCTATGTCGACTCTTCGCCCCTTCCCAACGATATTGACAACAACCCGTTCAACGCCCTCAGTTGTCATGGGGTTGACTCTTCCTCCATACAGACCAGGCTTGTTCTCGTACTGGACGAGGAGACCGGTTTCCCTGTCTGGTATGATATTATCCCCGGCAACGTCCTTGACATCAATACCATAATGACTGTGATGAATGACGTGGCTGTAAGCCTTGACATTACAATCAACTCTCTTGTGTTGGACGCTGGATACATATCCAAGGAAGTGATACACGCCTTTCACAACGGCACTGAGAAGTCGCTTATCGGCAGGATGCCGGCAAGGAAGGGCTTCCCGTTCAAGACACTCTACCACGAGTTCAAGTCCAGCTTGGACAAAGGGAAATATCGTTTCGTCCGCGGAGGTCACGTCTACTTTGGCAAGAGGAAGGAGATTGAACTTTTTGGCGAGAAGATCTTTGCATATGTTTATGTGGACAAGCACAACGCCCTCCAGAGGGAGCGCAACTACATGCTTGATCACCCCGAGGAATACGCCGCCCTGAAGGATAAAGAGAAGGACTGGATGTCTGTGCGCTTCGGTTACTTCGTGCTGCTTTCCAACAAGAAACTCGAGCCAGTCGACCTGCTCACAGAATACTTCGGCAGAACGGATATTGAAGGAGTCATTAAGACCAGCAAGGAGTATCTCGGGCTGCTGCCGCTGGCCAAGTGGTCCGCAGACACCGTGCGGGGGAATATACTCAGTGACATAATGAACACCATTATCTTCCTGAACATGCGTAAAGCCTTGGACGAAAGCGGATTGTCGGTCAGTGAAGTGACCGGCAAGACTCAATCCCTCATGTGCTTCCGCAACAAGCATGGCGAAATATTGATAGAAACACCTAATAAAAAAGTTAAATCGTACTACAAGCTCATTGGCGAGATCATCCCGGCAAGCTTGAAAATCAAGGACTTCCGCCGAAAGATCATGCTCTCGTAATTGTAGTGCTACTTTTAGCATTATCTAAAGATTATCTAATTCCATCTATACTGTTACTTCCGTTGAGTTTCCGTCCCCTGACTGGGCTGCCGTATGGCGGACCATGAAGGCGTAGAAGAAGGGCTCGTAGCCAGTTCCGTAGGTAAGACCGTCAGGAATTCCGGTAACGGTCAGTTTCGAATCCTTGAAGGTCGCATCGATGATATTGCAGCCAGGAACCTGCCCTCGAAACTTGCCGGTCGGGTACGGGACGATGAGGTCAATGTCTGCCGGGAAATCAACATAGTTCGTAATCTCATCCACGGTCTCCGGGGTTACACCCCAACCGATGGTGCCCTGCTTGTAGGAGAGGAAGATCCAGTTCTCGGTCTCCAGATACACAGCGTTGGATATGTATCCGATGGACTGACTCTGACGAAGTGAGACTCCGCTGCGCTGTACAGTGTCAACCACATGTCCATGTACGCCACGGACGCAGAACATGGTGCAGAACCATATCTTGTGCTCGGCATACTCATCCCAGGGAGTAGGTTTCTCCACACACAGGGTGTTCTTGTCCTTGATCCAGCACTTGAGGGTGCTCCCGATCCAGTTTCCCTGCACCATAGCGGCGAAGAACACACCGGCGACGGCGGACTTGGCCAGAGAGAGGTCCGGGACGTATATTTCAAGGACGGAGGCGTTCCGGTAGTTATCCCCAGTGCTGTCGTATGTAAAGACGGCGTTCAGGACGATTTCATGCTCGTTCTGATAGTCCTGAAAAGTGATTTCAGGAGCGCCGAAGTTGCTTCCAATTGATTTGAACATGGCTCTGAAGAATTAGAATTTGAATACTGGTGAAGTTCCGAAGATGATACCCTGACGCTCGAAGCATCCGCCACGGTGGGCGCAGCTAATCTCGTGGTCACGACCCCAATCCCACTTGTCTATCTCATAGTATCCGGGCCAGAGACGCTTGTCCGGGGCAGTGCGGCTAAGCACGTATGCGCGGAAGTTTGGAGTGCGGGCTGCAGCAGCATCAGAGATGTTGCATTTGGCAGCGGCGACATCGTAGTCTTTGGTGTCGTACTGACAATCTACCGAGATAAGCGTGGAACCAGGCGCAAACTCCATGTCAAGCGTGAGGAGGTGGTCGAGTTCCCCGGGGATAACGTCTCTGCGGGTGAACCGAGTACGCGGAGTCATGGACTGGCCGGTAATCTGAGAACCGTCGCCACAGACACCACTGACCTTGTAAGGAATGCCGGTGAGGCCGCTCACGGAGTCAATCCAGTACATCTCAATGAAGTACTTCTTGCCGTTCACAGGGCCGCCGCCATACATTTCGTAGAAGGCGTCAGTGAGGTCGATGTCGTCCCAGTCGGGAACACGGTCGGGGGAGATGATGACTGCTTTGTCCCAGCCGCTCGAAATACCTGAACTCTGGGCCTCGGACATCTTCGCCACCAGAAGGAAGCGAGGGTCTTCCTCCTCCACACCGGTGAAGCAGATGCTATCCTGAGAGAGGCACCAGTCCTCGAAGCGGACAATCGGGATTTCCACATCGATGGAAGGGGCATCGGTCATGATACCCTCACCGATATAGGCCCGGTTGGCATTGAGCCGGACGAAGAGGTTGTGGGCTGTAAGCCCGGTATAGGTACCGAGAACCTGCTGGCTCTTGGACTTTTCGGCGATACGTTCCCACTCCTTCATCTGGTCGGCCGTGAGCTTCTTGAAGGCACGGGAGATCTAGGCGAGTGCATTCCGCTTCGTCTTCTGCGACGGCGACACGACCTTGCTCGGGAACGGCCTGACAGTGAGGATAACCCGTCCGTTCACTTTGCGGGCGGTGACATCCTTGGCGGTTCCCGAGAAGTCGTTGAATGCAATTGATGGCAGTGCTTTCATTAATGTCGTTGTCTTAACTCAAGAGCAAAGATATATAATAGGTAAACCCCTGAAAGAGAACTGGTTTTACGTGCTTTCTGTTGCTTTTTCTTGCCGTTTTGCAGCGAGAATCCTGAGGTCTCCAGCGGGATTTCGGAGAAAAATCCGTAAATTGCACTACTTATTGGAATTGATGCTTATGGAAGAGAAACTGAGCCCCAAATACAACGAAGCCGTCCAACAGATCAAAGCGGCCATTCTCAAGAGTCAGGCTAAGGCGCTTGCCGGAGTAAATCAGGAGCAGTTGGCTCTTTATTACGGCATTGGGCGGTATATATCTTTCAATACGCGTGAGGGTGTCTGGGGCAAGGGAGCTTTGAATACTATTAGCAGACAGCTTCAGGCTGAGATGCCTGGACTAAGGGGATTCTCTGCCACAAATCTCAAATTGATGCGTATCTTCTATGAAGAGTGGCAAGGACTTGAGGCAAATTCGTCAGTTACGACTGACGAATTACAACTCGCAGACAGTCAAGACAATACAATTCGTCAGTTGCAACTGACGAATTTCTCAGACTTCCCAATAGCAGCCTTCCTGAGCATCGGCTTTACTCACCATTCTGCCATCCTGGCCGGAGCTAAAACGCTGGAAGAACGAAAGTATTACATTCAGCTTTGCTCAGATCTGAAGCTTACGGTAGAAGATTTACAGCGCAAGATCAAAGACGATGCCTTCCATCACCAGAGCCAGATGCCCAACAACTTCATGGCCACGATACCTGAGTACAAGCAAGCTTTCAGGGCTATTCAGATGTTCAAAGACGAATACCTGCTTGATTATATCAATGTAGAGGAGCTTGGCGTGAGGGACGAAGACATCGATGAAAAGGTTATCGAGAAAGGCATCGTCAACAACATCAAGAATTTCATCATGACTTTCGGCAAGGGTTTCTCGTATACCGGATGTCAGGTTCATTACGATAAACTGGGGCATGACCACTGGGTAGACCTGCTGTTTTTCAACAGAATTCTGAGGGCCACCGTGGTCGTGGAGCTTAAGAAGGGAGCCTTCAAGCCATCCTATCTTGGGCAACTGTCACATTATCTGCATGTCATAGATGACTCGGACCGTCTTGAATGGGAGAATGCACCGTTGGGTATTATTCTCTGCAAGGATGCAGACAAGACTTTCGTAGAATATGTCCTGCAGGACTATCAGCGACCGATGGGTGTAGCGACCTACAAGACCGACCAGGAGAAACTCAAGGAACTTCTCCCGGATGAGGAAGAAATGAAAAAACTTCTTTAGTCTTCCCGAAATCACATTCAAACCAAAGAAGCCAGCGTCGAAAGCGACTGGTACTGGGACCGGTATCCGGTGCGAGCATCCAGCAGGAGATACCTCATGTGTACTTGGTATGTGTCGAGGTCAAGACTGGCGGTGTTAGCGTAGTTGCGGATGGTGAAGCTGACAGTACTTTCCCTACCTGAAGGGACATCCTCCGAGAGATAGTTCCGCATGAGTCCGGGATTGCGGCCAAGACCGGGGGAGGTGAGTTGTATCTTGCCCATCACCCGGTACCGGGAGAAGTCCTCTGTGCCGTAGACCGACAGCCGGAATTGGAGGACAAGATCCTTGGCGTCTTCAAGCTCGGCGTCCAGGAAATCCATGCTGAATACCGGGAAGGGCTCGAACGCCTGAGGCTCCGGTACATGCTCATGTCCGAGTTGTGCAAACCCGTGATAAGAAGAGACGAAAAGATTGTAGCCGCTGATATGGTTCCTCCTGTCAAACGGTGGCCGGTGAGCAGCCACACCTACTGCAAGTTCCCTCCAGATGAGCTGTGTCCCGTGGTCCAGCGCCTGCCATGCCCGAATTGCCCGCCGGTGCAGATCCAGGTTCTCTGTCTGCTCCGCAGTGCCTCTGAATGCCGTATAGGGCTTTGACCGGAAATAACAGATGCCGTCACGATGGTAGAACGTGACGTTGCCGACCGAAGACCAGCAATCAGAGAACCGTGTATTGGGGTAGTACCTGGGCATATCATGGGGGCGGCCAGCGCCGTACAAGTCTTAATCAAATAGTTACCTCGGAGGGAGTTTCTCCATGCCACGAAAATAGCCATATAAACGTCACGAAACCCCGCAGCGGCGGCGTTAGCCGTCCGCTGCTTCCTGTTGCATATATATAACCCCTTTGCCTCCGTTCCCGCGGTGGTAGGGCGGTGGATAACGCACTGCCGGGGGGGGAGGCGGGAGTAAACAATCAGGCTGTGGGGTTTTCGGTCTGTAGAGCGCCAGCGGTCCTGGGCCGTGAGGCACAGGACTACAGTCCGGAAACCACATAGCACGCGGAGGGAGCAAAGCGACCGGAGCGCTCGGCTGCGGAGCTGGTCTGGCGCCGGAGGCGGAGCAGGCTCGACGGCGGAACGGACGAGACTGCGGAGATGCAGGAGACAGACGAGCGGAACAGCCCGGGGCGGGACGCCCCGATGCGAGTGAGCTGACGGTTTATCCGGCTGCTCTCTCGCTTACTGCCCCTGATGCGCCTGCGGCTGGGATGCTGAACGAGGAGGAGTCTCTGGCCGTGCTCGAAGACACGGACAGAGTCTCCGACGACGCACCACGGCCTGCCCAGCCGTGAGGCTGGAATAGCAGGCCGTATAAACAATACCGCGGAGCGAAGTCTCTTGACTCTTTGTGGACTGCTTGTCAGGCCACAAGGAGTCACAGACGCAGCGACCCGCCCGAAGGGCATAAGGCGGCAACTCTCTTTGCACCTTGACGACGTTCCCGGCGGGCTCTGACGGTGGAATATCACTGACGCTGAGCGGGATGGCACTTTCCGGCCACGAACAGCACATTGTGGTCATAGATGCTTGAAGCGGAAGTCGCTGGGGACGGACGCGGATGCGGACGTACACAGCGGGTGTAGCGCTGCTCGAACTGGAAGACCGCTGCCACGAAGAACCCGGAAAGTGCTGGGCTCCCGAACGAGGGGAGGGGTGGTCCCCTCCCTGAGGGAGCACATGAGTTGCCGCCGCCTCGACCGGGCCATTGACGCACTGCCGGTATTTCGAAGGTAGGATGGAGCGAGCTTAACATAAAATGGATTGTGTGCGGAGCGGACACAGGTGCCGCTCCGTCGGCATCCTGTGACACAATCCCGATATTTTATGTTATGATCGCGGATACTGGCACTACCGGTGCCACGGAGGTAGTGCCGGCCCGGGCGATATTCTCCCCTGGGGGCGGGGGGGACAACAGGATGCGGTGAGCTGGCCGGCTTTGCCGGACTGCTGACCGCATACCGCTTTTCCATTAATCTGCGGGGAGGGGGATGAGGAGGATGCGCGTCGTGGGCTTTGTGTGCGAGGGCATCTTCCTCAGCCCGGATGTGGGCTGGCCTTTGAAGGGAGGTGGCCTGGCAGGTTCATCCTGATTGGCGACCGATTCCGCTTTCCCTTTAAGTGCGTTGGCTTGCGGAGCAGGCCAATGGAGCGCCGGGGCGAAGCGAGTTTGCTGGCGGCTCTGCCGACTGCAATCTCGCCGCGAATGGTGGCAATGGATGGTCGCTGGGCTGACGTGCTTGCCCGGCTGCCGAGCGAGTACCGCTTCCTCCTTGAATTGCGGATTCTGCGGATATTGCGTATGTGCGGATTTCTGACAATCTCGTTTGTCAAAACGGATTCGACAGGCAAACTATCTTCTTGTCCCGGCTTTGAATGCTTGTTCCTTTTCCTTGACAGCCCTTCGCCATTGTCGATACTCCTTGCGGTTTGCCCTGCGGTCGGTTTTCTCCTTCTCCCATCTGGAACCATTCTCCCGGATATTACTGGCAAGTTGCTCAATGGTTCCATCGATACGATCTTTCTTCAATTCACATTCCCAAACAACAAGAACATTCCACTGGAGAGCCTCCAGTTGACGGAACTTCTCGTCATCCCTTTCCCTGTTGCGTTCAATCTTGTCTGACCAGAAAGCGGTGTTCGTTTTTGGCATTACGAATAGTCTGCATTCTTTATGACCATGCCAAAAGCATCCGTTGACAAATATCACGGTGCGGTACTTCGGGAGGACAATATCCGGACGCCCAGGGAGGTCTCTGACATTCAGGCGGAATCGGAATCCCGATGCATGAAGACGCTTCCTGACAAGCAACTCTATGTCCGTATCCTTTCCATGAATACGGGACATGTTGTAGTGCCGTTGGGCGCTGGTCATGATGTCTGACATAAGTATTTGAATATAAGCCGATACAAAATTACACATTTAGAAGATAATTTGCGTTGTCAGATTTCGCCCGTTATACTATGACTTGTAGAAAACTTTAGTTATATTTGCGAAATACATCAATTAATTGACATGACAGGAAATTTGAATCGCCTGAAAATAGTCCTCGCAGAGAAGCAGAGGACGGGCAAATGGCTTGCGGAGCAGCTTGGCAAAGATCAGGCTACGGTGTCGAAATGGTGCACAAACAAGGCTCAACCGAGTCTTGAGACTCTCTATGAGATAGCAAAGTGTCTTGAGGTTGATGTCAAGACCCTACTTCAGTAACCGATGTACAACAATTTATATCAAACAGAACAGCAAATGGAAGACGAAAGGGCATTCGACGATTTCGAACAACAGAGTTCATTTGTCAACGAAACTATCGGCAAAGTATTCGAGAAAGAGCAGACCGAGGTTGAAGAATTCAAGGAGAACAGTATTGACTCCGTCATTAGCATGGCCGATAGTCCGAGAGATGAGCTCCTTGACATGTTTGTTCAGTATATCCAAGGCTCCGGAGACATTAATCAGGTTACACCTTGTTCGTACCATGGCGGCAGAGGTGTTGCTTTAGATGGATGGGGTTTTAATGGAGATGACGATATTACTACCATAGATCTTTTCCTTGTGGCATATGTCGATCCGGACGAGAGTACGAATATAACTGTAGCTGAAATAGATCGTCAATTTAATCGGCTTCAGCGCTTTTATGAGCATTCCGATAACGGAACAATTTTCAGGAATATTGAGGATAACAAGAGTGACTTATATCAGGTTGCACAACTTATCAAGTCGACCGAGAAGATAGATCGACTGCGTTTATTCTTGCTCACAAATGCTATTATTCCAGCTGGTTACGAAAAAAGCAACATAGAACTGGATAATGGAACCATCTGTGAGTTCCATGCCTGGGATGCCAGACGAATTATGCAGCAAGACCGCATTATCTCTGGCAGAGAATCCATAAAAGTGGATTTTGAAGGCGATTACAACTGTACTCTTCCATGTGTTAAGATGCCTGATGTCTCCGATAATGTTACATGCTATTTATGTATTATTCCCGGAATGGTTCTTTCACAAGTTTACCAAAAGTATAATCAGCAGATTCTCGAAATGAATGTCCGAACTTTCCTTCAGTTCAAAGGGACTTCAAACAAGGGGATAAGAAACACCTTGATTGGCTATAAAGCAAAGAAAAGAGGTGAGCTTGATGTTGATGCCGAGCCTGATATGTTCTTTGCATACAACAATGGTATTTCTGCTACAGCATCGGAGGTGAAGCTCAGTGAGGATGGCCGCTCAATCGTGCAGATTAAGGATTGGCAAATTGTAAATGGTGGACAGACAACTGCCGCTATTCATGCTGTTATGCGCATGAAGGATGTCAATGTGAGAGACCTTGCGTCGGTGTATGTAGCGATGAAGATTTCGGTTATTAAGGAAAAAGAAAAGCTAAATGAGATAGTGCCGAAAATATCGCGCTTTGCAAATACGCAGTCCGCCGTTAAAAAATCCGACTACGATATTAACGAAGGTTTTCTTGTTGATCTGGAACACCATTCGAGAGAGGAGTGGATTATCAATTCTCAGAATAAACCAGTGTCGAAATGGTTCTTTGAACGGACCAGGGGGCAATACCTTGACAAGGCCAAGAGACAGCCGAATGCTAAGGCAGAGAGGGACTTCTATATTGAATACCCTAAGAGTCAGATGTTTGACAAGACTACCTTGTCAAAGTTTATGATGGCGTGGGATCAGAATCCTGCGAGTGTTTGTAAAGGCGGTGAAAACAACTACGGGATCTTCTTTGATAGAACCAAAAAGGCTGGAATACGATTTGACCAAACGAGATATAAGCGCACAATAGCCAAGGCAATTCTCTTTAAAGCAATTGATGCCTATTACGGAAAGGACGGTGTCGCATTGGCCGGATATAAATCCAACATGGTTGCATATACCATGTCTGCGCTCTCTTTCAATTCTGCTAAGGCATTGAACCTTGATGCCATATGGCAAGAACAATGCGTAATAAATCAGACGGTCTACAATGATCTGACTATCGACATCTATTCTGTCTACGCAAAACTTTTATGTGGGGCGGAGCATGTTACTTACAAGGTCAAGGAACCCTATACTGGAACAGACGGGAAACGGAGGAATCGTTTTGTAGCAAAGGAAATCCCACAAGAGGATCTTGAGAAACTGCGGAATACCACTTTGTATAAAGTCCTGGTCTATGTTAAACTAATTCAACCCGTCATATATGCACACCTTGTTACCGATGTGAACGAGGGTGAAAACATAAACGAATGGACGAAAAAATCGCTGTGCTGGGATGCACTGAAAACCAAGCTGGGTAATTTAGGTGAAAAGTACGTATTCCCGAAGGATCTATGTGCTGCGACCGGAGACCTTGATGTTGAGATTACGGAGGCCCAAAAGAAGTACATTACAGAGGCGATGAAGGTCGAAGAAAGCGTGTGGTTCAGCATCAATCGCTGGGGTAAAGATAACGAAGGGAAACTATCACCCAGAGAAATCGCTTTTATGGGGCAGGTCGGATATGCACGCAAGAGGAATAAACCCCTCACTTACAAGCAGGCCAAATGGGCCCTCGATATACTGGAGAAGGCGGAGGACCTTGGCTGGGACATTGATTGGCAGGATAATTAGACAACATGATCAGAGAAGACTATCTTGACGAGGAAGTTGATGTAGTTGAGCCATTTGACGGCCCTGACATCCGATTCTCACATATCGAATCGGATGATAGTGGACTACGCGACTACCAGTCGGAAATGAAACAGGCTATCTATGCCAAATGGGACGTCTTGAGCAATATAATGCTCCAGATGCCTACCGGCACAGGCAAGACTGTTTTGTTTGCGTCTATCGTCAAGGATATTCTACGGTGGTGTAAGAAGAACAGCCCAGAATCAAAGATTGTCATTATTGCACATCGCAAGGAACTGATAAGACAGGCGTACAAGAAACTGAAAGGCGTCGACCGTGGCACCATCCTCAGTGGGCAACCGATGGATCTCAGTCTGCCCGTTCAGGTAGCATCTATCCAGACTTTTATGAGCCGGAGAAACTATGAGACGATGAGGCGGCAGCGTTTTGATTTTATCATTATAGATGAAGCCCATCACTCAATGGCTCCTGGCTATCAGAAGTTGTGGGAGATGTTCCCAAGGAGCAAGAAACTTGGCGTGACAGCAACTCCTTGGAGGATGAGTCACTCCGGGTTCACGGAGCTTTTTGATGATATTATTATCAGTCACTCTGTCGAATGGTTCGTACAGCATCATTACCTTTCAAATTACGACTACATCTCCATCCGCAGAGACTCATCAATACAGCAGGAAGTCAATCAGATTTCACGCTTTGGAGTTGACGGTGACTATCTGGAAGAAGAGCTGAGCGAACGATTTGACCAGGATCATATCAGGGCACAGCTGTATGACAGTTATAAGAAGTTTGCAGACGGAAGGAAGGGGATTATTTATGCCATTGACCGGAAGCATGCTTCCAATATACTCGACCTGTATTCCTTTCACGGCGTCTCGATATGTATGATTGATGGTACCACTCCTGCAGGAGTAAGAGACTCGCTGATAAAGCAGTTCACTGCCGGAGAACTCAGCGTCATTGTAAACGTAAACATATTCAGCGAAGGATTTGATTGTCCGGATATAGATTTCATCCAGCTTGCGAGGCCAACCAAATCTTTAGCGTTGTACCTGCAGCAGGTCGGAAGAGGCCTCAGGATTTCCGATAATAAGAGCATTTCCATTATCCTCGATAATGTGGGGCTATATAACCGATTCGGCACACCAATGGCGAATCGTCACTGGCACAGCCATTTTATCGGCTCGAAAGACGATGGCCAGGAAGGATGGAATGACGGAACCGGTGCAAACAAGGACATCCTCCGAGAAGAATACGCAGAGCGGGATTATAGCGAGGGGAATGAAGAGATGACGGTGGTTGAACATGCGGAAGGAGGAGAACAAGTCAGGCCGGATGCGGCAAATAATGCTGATTACGGCATTTCTGACTGTAACGTCTTCAAGAAGAATGGAAAGTACGGCATATGCGACCGAAGGGGAAAGACCATTGTGCCGCCTATATACGAAGAGATGCGTCCGGTTTTCAACGGATATGTTCCTTTCAAACAAAATGGATTGTGGGGTATCATGCTGAGAAAAGGTACAATAAAGGTTAAACCCAAATACTATTATATCGGCCCTTTCATTGACGGGAAAGCAGAAGTGAGAAACCGGGCTGAGGATGAGCCGTATCATATTAACGGCAAACTTGAAAGAATTGATTAATGAAGAATATAGAAGAAACACCACTGGATTTATCAGGAAAGAATTGGCGAAATCGAAAGTTCCGCTATCCTGATCGCACCATCAAGCTCGCAACGACATTTAGTGGAATAGGTGCGATAGAGTATGCGCTTCGATATAGACTTGGTTTGAATTGTGAAATTCAGTTTGCTGGAGACATTGATTCAAACTGTAGAATGGCGTATCAGGAGAATTATCACCTTTCCGAATCTAACTGGCATACTGATGTGAGGCTCTTTCATGCTGACCAACATCGAAGCAGCGTAGATCTTCTGGTTGGTGGAGCGCCTTGTCAGGCATTTTCTATAGTCGGCAATAAATTGGGATTTGATGATACCCGAGGAACTCTATTCAGGGAGTATGCGCGTATAATAACCGAATGCGAGCCAAAAGTATTTATCTTTGAGAATGTTCAAGGTTTATATCAGCACGATAAAGGACGGACATGGGAGGTCATAAAGAACACTTTCGAAGAGTACTGCGGCTACCATATTCATTTTAGAAGACTCAACAGTAAGAACTACGGCATTCCACAGCATAGAGAGAGACTGTATTGCGTTGGGTTTAGAGATGACGTTGATTTCAAGTTTCCAGCACCATCTCCCTCGGTATGCCCATATTGTATGTATGATTTCCTGGAGGATTATCGGGGCGGAAAGTACTATCTGCCAGAATATGACACCAAAGTATTGACCCGAGATCCTTCCCGTGCTGAGTCCCTTGCACGTGGAGAGGTGTTACCTTTATTTGATGAGTTCATTTTCCCTTGCCATGATGTGGAAGATAAGCATTACCTATCCGAAACTGTGGCCAGATACGTTCTCGCCGGAGGTAGCAAGAATTTTAAGACATCTAAAGAAACAGACTTGAGAATTGCCCGACCCCTTCTCCAATCCATGCATAAAATGCATAGAGCTGGTGTCGATAATTATGTATCTTTCAATAAAGATAAAGGAGTTAATGGTCTGAGAAGACTTACCCCTCGAGAATGCTTGCGTCTTATGGGATTTAGAGATGATTTCAGGCAAGTTGTCAGCAACACGGCAACTTATATGGAGGCGGGCAATAGTATTGTTGTAGATGTGCTGATCGCGATATTAAAAGAGATGGATATAACAAAGTATGGATCTAAGTGATGAATAATAGGTTTGCAAATATTCAGAACACCAAAGAGAACCTTGATGCTATAGGTCCTCTTTGGACTGAACGAGATTTCTCGCATCCCGAAAGGACGATCCGTCTCGGTACGTCGTTCAGTGGTATAGGTGCAATTGAACACGCCATGAAGCGACTTGGCCTAAACACTGAGATCATGTTCGCAGGAGATATTGATGCGGATTGCAAGATTTCGTATCAGGCAAATTATGGAGTAGGTGACGAGAAGTGGCACACGGACATTCATGACTTTGATGCAAAGCCATTCTTTGGAAACATAGATTTGTTTGTGGGAGGCGCTCCATGCCAAGCTTTTTCCATGAGAGGCAAGCGAGGGGGATTTGAGGACACTCGAGGAACACTATTCCGTGAATTTGCCCGTATCGTCATGGAGTGCAGACCAAAAGTCTTTATCTTCGAAAATGTCCGCGGACTACTCAATCATGATGGTGGACGAACATGGTCTGTTATCCGTCAAACATTTGAACGAGATTGTGATTATCAGGTTTATTTCCAGGAATTAAATGGGAAGGATTACGGAATACCTCAAAGCAGGGATAGGGTATTCTGCATTGGATTCCGTGAACCTCGAGAATTCAAGTATCCAGCGCCGATCGGATTGCAAGGAAGATCAGTATATGATTTCCTGGACAAACAGTTCTCGGATAAGTACCTTCTCAAGCAAAAAGGTGTAACTTTTGTCTCACGGAAGCTGAATTATGAAAAGAGTTATACTCAGATCAATGGTGAAGTAATGCTATGTCAAAAGAGAAATCAGCAGTTCAATTGGCATGGAGACTTTATCTTCCACCCTCTCACCGTCGAGCAAGCATCATCACAAGTAGGGCAAAATACAGTATTCGATACGTCTCTTTTGGAGACTACATATTATTTGAATTCAACACTTTCAAATTATACTATTGAAGAAGCGGAGCCTCATATATTTAAGATGATGAAGATGGAAGGTGAACTTTCCCGATATGGTTGTTTTCGCAAATTGACGCCGAGGGAATGCCTTCGCTTGATGGGATTTGATGACTCTTTTGCCATCAGGGTGTCAGACACTGCTATTTATAAGCAGGCCGGGAACAGTATCATTGTAGATATTCTGATGGCGCTTTTAAGAGAGATGGATATTACTCAATACGGCGTATGATAGACAATGTTAACTACATATATGAAGACGACTGGGCTTCTATTCGCCTGGCAGATAGCTTTGTTAGAGACAACAAGGCGGGGACGGGTAATGGAGAGGCATGTTTGTATCTCGGCAGCATCAAAGACCCTAATCTTGTCAAGTTCTACGAGCATCCGGACTTCAGTTTAAAATGCATTCTGTTCAGGGATGAGATGATTGACTATATGGACGCTGTTCGAGATGAGTATATTCATCACCGGTTCCCTTATAGAGATGAGGTTAGTGTAAAAACGTGGACGAGCAAGGTGGAAGAACTAAAAAAGCTCCCGGAAGAAATTTTCTTTATTCTTACGAGGAAGAGGCAATTTGATAAGCATGGCCGCGTATATGCACAGGAACTTGAGTACAAGCGCTCATGTAAACTCAATTACTATGAATCTCCGCGGCCTTATGCCTATGATCTGATTCGTCGTCTGGCCATTCCCGAAGTGTCATATCTGCTCTTCACGAAAGAAGAAGATGCAGATGGGCTCCATCTTTTAACGAAATTATTCTACGATCCAAATAAAGATTAGTATTTATGGCTGATTTAATTTGTCGCTGGCGAAATGCAAAACCATCCAATGTGGTAGAGCTCGTGAATTCTCTCCCACATAGGAAAATGAAAAACGCTGACTTCAGGAAGGCGATGGAGCAAAAATGGGACGGGGATTTTTTCCGCGCTCCCTACCAGTTAGCCTGCCAATTAGGACTTTATTATGAATCAGATGACGGGTACTATTATCCTCGGTTCAAAAGAGATATCAACGAGTTAGAGGCTAAGGAATACCTTCTTCACTGGGCCCCGAGATATTATGTGCCTAATCCCTACACTGGGAGAGACGGGTTTAATAACGTAGAATGTCCAACATTCATGATAGCCTCATTCTATGACTATGTCAAAGATAACCCGGGCTGTCAGTATGCCGATGCATACAAAGCTGTCTTTAAAGAGGACAACAGCAATAACAATGACATTGTAAGAAATGTAATTAACAGCTATTCAGGAGTAATGAGTTTTGCTGCTGATGGTACTATGTCAATAATTAGCGAGGATCTTAAGAGATTCAGCATTACGGTAAACAGGAACGATAAACAAGCATTTTTTAATTTCTTCAATATGGAGCGCAAACAAAGTAGGATGGACAAATATGCTGCTGCAACAATAAAAGAAAGGCAGCAAATGTTCTATGATTATCTAAAGAATATAGGGAAGGCCGATTCTTCAGCAAGACAATATGCATTCTATGGAGCAGTAAAGGACGAAGTCGTTGAAATAGTGAAGAAAGAAGCCTCCAAGGACAGTCTCTTTGAGGTGGTTGATATTTTACTTGTACAGAAAATATTCAGCCTGGTTAATCAACTGGAGGTTAATAAGAATCAGAACAATTTGCTGTCTGCCAGTATCACGAACTATAAAAATTTCCTCGATTATCTGGAAGGTGTGGATGATGAAGTCGTGCCCGAAATAACAGAAGAGACGCCTTCCGTGACTGGAGACTTTGTTGTAGAAGAGAAGGCACTCAACACCTTTGCTTACAAAGTATTCAAATTCTTCAGTGAGCTTGATCGACTTAAGGCAGTGAAAGCTGTTTCCAGTTTGTCCAACCCGTCAAACAAGGATGACGGTTCCAAACTTGTCAAAGCAAGCACTGCAGACGCTTCACTGACAGGCCTCTTCATTCAATGCTCAGCCGATGTCGTAAAGCAAAGAAACGTGCCCGATGTTCGTTGGGATGACAGGGCCTTGGATTTCGATGGAGCCGACGTGTATATTAGCACACAATGGAATTCCAGGGGTAATTATCAACTGACATTCAAAGATCTGCAGGGTGTAATAAAAGCTTGTTATCCTTCATATGAGATCGGTAAAAATCAGCAAGGGAAATATGTCCTCATTCAGGGCGCATCGACAGCAACTGCTGCGCCTTTCTCAGTGAAAGATATTGCGGTATTCATAAAAGAGACGGGGCTGAAGTATACTGATAACATGGTAGCGAGATTCGCATTAAGCCTAATGACCAAGCGTTTTGTTATCTTAAGCGGTCTTGCTGGCTCGGGTAAAACACAACTTGCAATCGCATTTGCTCGTGCTATGAGTGCTATTCCTGAAAGGCAAATGCGGGTGGTTTCTGTCGGAGCAGACTGGACGAATCGAGAGCCTCTATTAGGGTATCCCAACGCATTGGCTAAGGGCGAGTATGTTCTTCCGGACAGCAAAGTGCTGGAGCTCATTATTGACGCCAACGCAAATCCTTCACATCCGTATTTCCTCATCCTCGACGAAATGAATCTGAGTTATGTCGAACGCTATTTTGCAGACTTCCTAAGTACTTTGGAGTCCGATGAAAAGATACATCTATGGAACCCCAAGAAGGATGATGCAAACAAATCGCTTAAGGCCGATGGGGATATAAAGATCCCAGATGCGGTTTCTTTACCAAAGAATCTTTTCATTGTTGGAACAATAAATGTTGACGAAACAACATATATGTTCTCACCTAAAGTCCTTGATCGTGCAAATGTTATCGAGTTTAAGATAAACTCTGATGAAATGAAGTCTTTTCTTAGCGTCAAACCACATGTCAATGTGAAATCGATCAACGGGAAAGCCTCTCAGATGTCTACTGATTTTGTAAGAATAGCAACTTCAGATGTGGAAATCAATGCGGATTCAATTAACGAGATCTTGCTTTCATTCTTTGACGAACTTAAAAAAGTGAACGCAGAGTTTGGGTATCGTTCTGCCATTGAGATTGGGCGTTTCATTGCACTGGCCAAGAAGACCGGTGACCTCGACGAGCAAGAAGCAATCGATGCCGCAATAGTCCAGAAACTCTTGCCTAAGCTACATGGTAGTCGGAAGAAGCTCGTTCCTGTGCTTAAGGCGCTTTGGGATCAGTGTTTAACAGGGGTGGAACTTGAAGATGCCACAGTTATCCCGGAAGAGACCGGCTATCCTCTTGCAGCTGACAAGATCCTCCGCATGTACCACGGTGCCGTGGACAACGGATTTACGAGTTTTGCTGAAGCTTAGTCTACCATGCAAGAGAATCAGTTAGACATACGCATCCGCGAAGGTGTCCGTCTTCTCATCTACTCTGAAAACAACCCTGTTTTCAGAATGGATGATGCGGCTGACTATGGAGAAGCGTGCTGGCAACTGATGGAGGGCAAGGAGTATGATTATGAGTTGATTGATGATGAACTGAAACCTGTGAACTGGGTACTGGATGGCCCTCCGGCAATCCTTTCCAGGAATCCACGTCATCAGAATCAAGGGACAATCAGCACCGGTATCTATGTAGGGACTCTGACACTCAAGGCAAGGAATCTGAGCAGTTCTGAGGAGTTCGACATCCGCGTCGAGGTCCAGTCTGTTAAGACATCATACAGGAAGGACTACAGGAAGATGCTCTCTGACATCACCAGCTATTACACTGATCTTGTGATGCAACAGGGCTCTCCGGTCACTCAGAAGTTTGATGTAGATTATGATACTCCACCAGAGACTCTTTACCAAAAGTTCTCCTTCGTAAAGAGCATTGTAGACAGCGACGATTTTGACGAAGCGATACACAAAATCATGTCGAATCCTGTCAGGAAATGGACGGAAACGACTGTTGACAAACATATTGACTCCATACACCGGATCACAAGGAACGGCCTTCGACAGCTGGTCACGAGAAATGACCGTATAGCCGTAGAAAACGGGCCATATGGGCTCGAGTCGCTCCCGAGGACTCTGACTGTCGCCCACAAGAAAGACACGCTTGATACGCCCGAAAATCAGTTTGTGAAATATGTGTTGACTTCGTTCTATTCGTTCTGTACCGGCCTTTCCGGAAAGAAGAACGCTACAGAGCAGTTGAAAGCAGAAGTTGATGCTGTATGCAACAAACTGGCGGGATACATGAATGGGTTATTCTTCAAAGATGTCAGCAATCCTTCTCAGCTTAATCTCGGAAGCCCAGTTCTTCAGCGCAAAGAAGGATACCGGGAGATCTTGCAGGCCTGGCTTATGTTTGACCTTGCAGCAAAGATTACCTGGACTGGCGGAGACAATGTCTATGAGGCGGGGAAGAAGAATGTAGCCGTTCTTTACGAGTACTGGATCTTCTTCAAGCTCATGGAGGTGGTAGGCCGTGTGTTCAAGATTCCCACGGAGAACACAAAGGACCTTGTGAAGGCGGATTCAGACGGTATCAACCTGGAGATCCGTCAGGGAAGACGAATCATGATTGGCGGCGTTGCAGACGAAGGAACCCGCCGGCTGAATGTAAGACTGTATTACAACCGCACGTTCAGCCATACTGGACAGCTTAACCAGGCCGGATCGTGGACTATGAACATGAGGCCGGATTATACTTTGTCTATCTGGCCGGGAGAGATGACCGAGAGCGATGCTGAGCAGCAGGATGCCATCGTGCATATTCATTTCGATGCCAAGTATCGCTTGAATAAGATTATCATCGATGACAAGCCGGTCTCCGATGAGGAGCTTGACAAAGAGATGGATGTGGAGAAAGAGGACCGCGAAATCAATATCTACAAGAGGGGAGACCTCCTGAAAATGCATGCCTACAAGGATGCAATCCGGAGAACCGCGGGCGCATATGTCCTGTATCCGGGAGAGAAGCCGACGATTAAACGGGGATTCCATGAGATTATCCCTGGACTCGGAGCCTTCTGCATTGCACCAGGATCTGAAGATGAGCAATTGCCAGCACTTGAAGGCTTCCTGAAAGCGGTTGCGGCTCATTTCATGGACAGGACAAGCCAGCGGGAGAAAGTGACCATCGCTGAGCGCGAGATCCATTCTCAGGAATCGTCAAAGTTTATAGAACAGTTCCCGGAGCCGTATGATGGAGTGCCTATGTTCCCTGATACTACGCCTGTCCTTGTCGGTTGCTACAAGAGTCAGGAGCACCTCAATTGGATACTGAGTTCCGGACGATACAATGTCCGTCTGGACGGACCTCGTGAAGGAGCCGTGTCCCTGGACGAGAAGTATTTGTCTGTGAAGTACCTACTCCTCTACAATTTCTCCGACAGAACGGAAATGAGGTTGCTGAAGATAAACGGAGAGCATCCTTCGGCGATGTCAAGCGAAGGCATTTCTGCGCTTGGTTATCCTGCTCCGACACCCGGGCAGATGTATCTGGTATATGAGGTGTCTGAGGATAAGGTGGAGGACGAGCTGAAAGGCCGTCCGTGGACTATTGAAGGCATCATCAACAAGAGGGGACGCCCCGAAGTTGTGTATTATACCAACCTTTTTGAGAACGCTCCGTAACAAAGGGAATCTTTTAACTCCAAACTCAAAGCGTTCCGTGCTCAACTAAGAGGTGTATCTGACCTGAAGTTCTTCATGTACAGGATCTGCACTATTTTCGGTTAGTCAACAAATCTCACACGGACTATTGGCGGTGAGCCAGATTTTCAGAAACTTTAATTCTGCGCTCATAAGAGTTAAAGACTTACGATGCGTAGTCCGTTTGCCCCTGTTCAACTTTGTTCAAGGTTGTTCAACGTTGTTCAAACCCCTAAAGTAGTTGTGTAGGGCAGTCGGTGAAGGATTTTACTTGTACCGTAGCGGTACAAATAAGGTACATTTCACGACAAATAACGAGCTATACGGCATCAAAAAACAACATTTGGTTAAACACTGCCGAAGCTCTAACTATTTGAGTGATAGTTACTTTATGTCCAAATTTCGATTTTTGTGTTCAGCTGTCTATTTCCCGATGCAGGAATTAGATAAATTATGAAACTGATTAACAATCAGTTATATGTTGTTTTTGGTATTTCATAATTGTCCCCCGATTGTCCCCCAAATTCGAAAGTTGATAATGGGGGACAGTTTTTTTTGAAGATTTTACGCGACATCTTCATCAGCCCTGATGAGGCAATAAGAAAAGAAGGGCGCTCTCCGTATGAAACGAAGAACGCCCAGTTGTTAACAAATGAAGTCTGGCATGAGACCCCATTAAGCAAAGTTACAAAAACATCCGGATAACAAGAAAACTCCCTACCCGTCATTCAGTCCTTTCTGGTTATTTGCACGCATAGAATGTTTGGCATATATCCGAAAAAAGTTTTATATTTGCGTAGATTTTATCGTTGTATTCGTAATATTAACGAACATGGCTACAAAAATACAGCAAATAATAGAGGCCACCCCTAATCTCAATGTCCTTTTCGGAGAATGGCTTGCCGGTCAGGGGCTTGATGCCAAGGGACAGCACTCCTATATGAAGAGCGGTTGGCTGAACCGCCTGTCTAGGGGTGTATATGCTTTGCAGGGTTCAATGCCAACATTGTATAACGCTGTATCTGCCTATAACGCCCAGCTTGATAAGCATTGCATTGTGGGTGCCTATACTGCGCTCGAACTTCGCGGGTACTCGCATTATCTTTCTATGGGTAGACCCACCGCATTTCTTTTCACATCCAAGGATGATAAACTCCCTGCCTGGATGCTGCAGCTAGAGTGGGATATGGGCATCAAGTATATGACAACGTCATTCTTGGGGGTTGATCGGAAGGGCGTTGAGTCTCTGGACGTGAATGGAAACATTCTTCTGGTATCTTCGCCAGAGCGGGCTATACTTGAATGTTTGAACCTTCCCGATTCTTCCTCATCGCTACTGGATATCTATTACATAATGGAGAGTCTTACTACTCTGCGTCCGAAACTTGTACAGACTTTGCTTGAGGCCTGCACATCCCAGAAGGTGAAACGCCTGTTCGTCTATATGGCGGAAAAGGCCGGACATTCTTGGTTCAAAGCATTGGATATTGAAAAAATTCAACTTGGAAAATCACGCTATATGGTCGTACCTACAGGCAAGTATATAGCCAAATACAATCTGACAATCCCTAAGGAACTCGCTGAATATGAATAATACCCACATAAACACCACTGTATATGCACAAAAGGTGGAACTCCTTCTCCGCCTGATGCCTATCATAATGGAAGAAGGTGTGTTCGCCGTACATGGCGGTACTGCCATCAATCTGTTCTTGAAGAATCTCCCGAGATATTCAGTGGATATAGATCTGACTTATATTCCACTTGCTGACAGGTCTGCGAGCATCGAGGATATCAATACCCACTTGAAATCTATAAGCGAGAAGGCAAAGAAGGCATTCAAGGGCATGCATGTCGTTCCTAACTACAGCACATGCAAACTCCTTTGCGAGTATCGTGGCAAGCAGGTAAAGGTGGAAGTCAATCAGACAAAAAGGGGCATTGTCGGAGGGGATGTTATCGTCCAGCCGCTCAGTGATAAGGCTCAGGAAGAGTTTGGTCTATATTGTGAAGCGCATATTGTGCCGTTGACTCAGCTATATGGCGGCAAGATTGCAGCGGCGCTTTCCCGTCAGCATCCAAGAGATTTATTTGATGTCAAGTATATGAATGTGCCAATTGCAGATTGCCGAGAAGGTCTGATTTTCTGCCTTCTTGGAAGCGACAGGCCGATTCATGAATCATTTGTCCCGAGTTTGATTGATCAAAGGGCCGCTATGGCAAACCAGTTTGACGGAATGACAGATATTCCGTTCACCTATGAGGAGTTTGAACAAACTCGCTCAAAACTCATTGAGGATGTAAATACCCTCATGACGGATGACGACAAACGCTTCCTTGTCAGTTTCGAGAAGGGCGATCCGCAGTGGGCTGGTTATGAGTTTGAATACTTCAAGGAGTTCCCGTCAGTCAAATGGAAACTCATGAACCTTGCAAAACTCTCAAAACTGAACCCTCAGAAACTCACTATTGAAGCGAAGAAGCTTGAAAAGATATTCGGGATTTGACCCATACAGGGCAACGGCAATCGGAAATCCGACTATAAATAGAAACTTCCACTGGTCTTTCGGTCCAGCTTCTCATTTGACGAAGTGGTGACCACTTGTCGCATTTGGTTTCTATGATTTAGTTCTTTTCTTGAACTTGATTCTTATAAAAGGGGCGTTCTCCGTACGAAACGAAGAACGCCCAGGTGTTAACAAATGAAGTCAAGCTGCCCCCACGCTGCAAATATACGATATTATCTGGGATGGGGAAATGCTCAGACGTTATGAAGATGACGCGCAGGACATTCTTCTACCTTAAAATTGTATCAAATTCCAACTTATCCCAATTCCTACGTATGGCGCCGGCTTCACCTGATTGTTGCTGATGGTTGTGCCGTAGCCGGCTTGTAGACCTATAGAGAAGCGAGGTTGCTTTGAGCTGTGGGTTATGGTCACTGTGTTCGTGATGGTGGTGGTTTGTGGGTAGATCTGAATGCTGTCAATTTGGGGACGGTAGCCGGATATCCAGGCTGTGTAGGTGGAGTCGGCGTAAGTCCGTTGTTCCATTGGCAGACTAATGTAGAGCGTGTCGTGGATCCAGAGAGTGTCCGTTGCGTGGACAAGAACTGTCATCGTGTCGATTGCTCTTGATGTGACGGATACTGGGTGGGGAATGCGGATTGTGTCGCGTGTTCGGATTGTATCAGCTTGGTATTCGATTGATGTGTCGCCATTGCTTGATGTGCAACTGTAGGTGCAGATGCGGATAGCGGCGACTATCAGGAATATAGCCACCGCTGTTCTGAGAAGTATTTTGGAAAGGTTGTCTTGTGTCATAGTCTTTCTTTGAATTTGGATTTGTAGGATTGGTCGTAGAGAATCTGTCCCCGTTGTGGCCCGTATTTCTTGTGTGATAGGTGGATGAACGTGTCATACAGTATCATCTGGTCGAAGGGGAGTCCGATGTGAAGAACGAGCCAAGCAAGCGTGAACGGGTTGTCTTCGCGGATGTCTGCGGCTTCGCCCCTGGTATGTTGCGAGTTCGCTGCGCCTTTTACGGCCTTATTGAGAACTTTTGATCGGTAACCCGAGTTTATCCTTAACGGATGTCCACATGCATCTCTGAGAGACTGAAGTATCTCGAATACGAGCGCACGGATGTTCTCTGCGACCGTGTCATCCGGAATAGTGTTGTCAATTCCGAGTTCAGTGGCCCTGTCGCTTATCTCGAACTCTTCCCATTGGAAGTTCTTGGTAATATATCCTTTCATTGTTCTTTGGTTTTAGATGTGTCGTTGTCTGACAAGTCAACAACGCCGGATCCGTAGGGAGGTTCGCGGTCAATGCAACGGAGCTTTTTACATCGCAGAAGCGATAGGACCGCTATTTTTGTGTTCTTTGTGTCAATCTCTTGATGGAGTGCCGTGTTGATGTCAAACTGTTTATGGTATTTCTCTTGGAGATTTGTGTACTCGCTGCGGAGAGTCTTGTTCTCCTCGGTCTGCCGATCGATAATTTTTTTCCATTCCTCGTTGGCTTTGGCCATGTTTTCTAGCATTGCTGCAGTTTTCTTTTCGCTGACAAGGAATATGGTAATCAGTCCTCCGCTACCGAGCAGTACTGTAATGAGTTGGATGATTGAATCTGCTGTCATGGTTCATGTCTTTTATGCTAAAAAGCCCCATCGTGCATCGCTGCAGGATGGGGCCGATTCATAGGCTAGATTTAGGTTAAGAGTGCTTTGTGACCCCTTATTAGAGTTTCGCAATTGCCATCATTTCGCCTGATTTCTCTCCGGTCTTGGTGTTCACGAGGAAGTACTTCATGAATACCTTAGGAGCAGCGGCGGAAGGCGTGCCATTTTTATCCTCGTAATCGACCTTGAGGTTGATTTCTTCAGCGTTGCACGCACGTGCTCCGCCAATGGTAGCCGCCTTGCTGTAGGCACGGGTAATACCGTTACTCTGAGGTGCAGATGCTTGGATGATCAGTCGAAGGTCTGCTGCTGCGGCAGGAGCCTGTTCAAGCGCGAAGGTGAACTTTTCTGCGGTGAGGGTAATGACTGCTTCAGATGGAGCCTCTACGCCTACAAGTGTTGGAGGGGCCTGAAGAATCTCTCCACCGCAGTAAACAATCCAGTAGTTGAGCCTCATGAAGAGGTTGGCGCCACTGATCTTGCTGCTTGAGCCTAAAACTGAATGACCAGCCTGCGTGCCCGCTAGTTTGTTCCATGCTAGAATTTGAGCATTGCTGAGGGCTTTCCAAGAAGTTGAGAGCTGCTTGAATATGCCCTTTACTGAAGACTGGAACTCGGTTCTGGTTGAACCACCGTATCCGCGGTTGCGGATGTACTTGCGACCGCGCACCTTGGCTGCAGTCACACCTTTTGCGGAGCCTGACATCTCCTCGAAGGCAATTGAAGGAATGTACTTCATAGTAGTTAAAGTTTAGGTTGAAGTAAGGTTTGTTATTGTAGTTAAAGCTATCATATTACAAATATACAAACATTTTCAATATGTTGTATAATATATGAATAAGCACGTTAATATAAAGTATTGCTTTAAGTAAATACGTCATACATATCGAACAATAGAACCAAATTGCAAGTTGTCGGGGTTGAGAATATTTCTTAAATTTGTACTGAACAATTTTTAGATGATAACATGCCACAGGAAATACAATTGTTTGCCGACAAACAGATACGAACATATTGGGATGATGATAAGGAACTGTATTTTTTCTGTATCATTGATGTCGTGGAGGCTCTAACCGACAGCAACGACCCAAAACAGTATATCAAGAGGATGCGTCAACGCGATCCTGGGCTCAATTCCGTGTGGGGTACAATTTGTACCCCTCACCAATTCCTATCTTCAGATGGGAAACGGCATCAGGCAAATTGCGCGTCTTTGGGAGGCGTTCTTCGCATTATCCAATCTATCCCTTCACCCAAAGCAGAACCATTCAAACGTTGGCTTGCCCAGGTTGGAGCAGACCGTCTTCATCAGATGCAAGACCCTGAACTAGGCATTCAACAATCTCTCGCAGACTTCAAACGCCTAGGCTATTCTGACAACTGGATTAACCAGCGTCTAAAGAGCATAGAAATACGCAAGGACCTCACTGATCAATGGAAGGCCCATGGGGTAGATGAGGGTACGGGTTATGCAACCCTTACTGACATTATCTACCAGTCATGGGCAGGGCTCACCGCTAAAAAATATAAGCAGCTGAAAGGCCTCCGTAAAGAAAACCTTCGCGACAACATGACCAATGAAGAGCTCGTAATGAACATGTTGGCCGAACTTACCACAACGAATATTACCAAGGAGGAACATCCCATTACAATGAGCGAACATGCTCAAGCCGCATCACGAGGTGGATCGGTAGCTCGTGTGGCTCGTGAAGCCTTCGAACAGCAAACGGGCAAAAAGGTTGTCACCAACCTCAATATGAAACGCTTTCTTGAGAAACAGCAACCTCAGCTTGACTTTTCCGGAGATAGCGAGGATAAAGACAAATAAGTCAATGATAAAAACCACGCAGCGGTCACTCTGTTGAGTGGCCGCTGCGCGTTTGAAGGATGATGAGTTTCCGGCTATTATTCACTTGTTTCTGAAGCATCACTGACAAAGAAGAACTTCATAAAGGCTCGGTTTAGATACCTCTTTTTCTGATTCTCCTGACCGTTGCCGGTGAATGTAATTGTTCCGTTCTCGATATGTGCTACGATGCATTCGGAACCTTCAAGTTCTCTATGGTAATCTATAGTAAATACGGGCACATCGATACAAAGGTCGGAAGGCAATCCTGTGATGTTATATTCGTTTTCTACACCAGGTGCATAGCCCCAACTGGACATCAGAACATATAGCATCCCCCACTTATCCTGAATACAGTCTGCATACTCCGCTATAGATGCCGAGTAGTTATAATCTTTAGCGGACATAGTAATTTTACTGCTCGAAACTGGCGAAAGTTGTGATTCGTTGGCGTCACTCACGAAGCCGCTTGCAAGAATAATCTTGACGGTACCTTGCCCGTCGTAAATTGGCAGTTTTTCAATAATTAGCTTGTTGTCTTGAATCTGTGCCTTGATAATGGTACCGCACCGCAGGTCGTCCTTATGGCAGACGATAAAGGCTGAGGTTGGCTTGCTGTTCCTAATGCTAAAGTTAGAAGGGAACTCGATTTCCAGTTGCTCTGAATTCTTGTAATCTTCATTATTGGTGTCGATGATGAACGAGCCTTGAAGTACTACAATCTTAGCAGAATCGTAGCACTTGAGGGCGATCTGATTCATACCGAAATTGGTTGAGATAGATGTTATCATAGTGGTTAGAATTAAATAAGAGAGTTAATGGTAACTATGTCTGAAATAATTGAAGTGTCGAAAATGTTTGTCGCATTAGTGGTTGAACGTCCCAAGTTGTGAAGAGAAATGGATTTGTTAAACTCTGAGAATGAAACCACCTGTGGCGCAACGATATAGCCCGTGGTGGAATTGCTACCTCGAGAAAGAACAGGCATCTCCATAGAATATTTTGCATAGTTCGGGTACTCTTTGAGGTAGAATGAGATTCCTTCGTATGATTTAGACTGCGTGAACTTCAACTCAAGATGACCGAGCCCAAGTTCATCTCCAATGCCAAGCATTAGCGACTCCATTGAAGTCTTCTTGCCGCAGGTAACATCATCAGTAGACACAGTTATCTTGCCTACGCCAGGCACACGAGGTTTGAACTGATGACGCGGAGCAAAGAAGATAAAGAATGAGCCTTGGCCGCCGATGTTTGAAGCTTCCTCATTCAGGTTCATACTTATATGACCACACTGGATGCGTGCTTGCCCGAGCCTGGAACCGACTTGACCTTTAGTATAACTGCCAGACTGGAGACAAATTGGAACAATAGCATCCACGTCCTCTGGCATTTCATTAATCTTGATTGAGAACGGACCATATCCGCTATTCGAAGACGGGAAGGAAGATAATACAATCGAAGCATATACGAAGTCGTCCTTAATTACTAGACAATTGCTGGAAGCCGAGATGCCGTGACCAAATGTAGCTTCCTTGTATTCAGTGTCAGTGAATTGTCCGTGCCATCCAAGCACAGTGAACGCTGCTGCCACGATAATGGTGAGAGGCCCTTCTTCATCCCAGTATGGGAGTTTCTCAATGCAGAGGACACCTTTATCGATGCGGCAGCGAAGTACGGTTCCACGGTTACGCTCTGATGAGCTGATAAGAACTGCGGTTGATACTGCACTCTTCTTGAGCGCGAAGGCTTCCGGAAGATTGATCTCAAGGCGTTCCGCCGCCTTGTATTCCTCGGATTTGGTGTCAATGAGGAACTTTCCATTTAGTACGCATAGACGCTCGCTCTGGTAGTCCTGGAATTCGATTGGACTACATCCGAAGTTGTTTTTGGTACAAGTAATCATAGTAGTTTAGGTTTAAATTGTTTGCTACGTTGTTGCCATATAGGTTCCGAATGTCATGAAATGGTCCATGAACAGACCGCCTCGCCCGGAAAGTTGGAGCTTTCTATCATGGACTCCAGGGGAGACCTCGCAGCAGAATACGCCAAACTTGACGTCACTATCCTCGAATCCGCGGGCCCATTGGTATGTTCTTGCGTAACCGATCCTTTTCAAATCAACAGAAGGGTCAACATTCAGGGTTGCGCCGGCCGAATAGCCTGAAGTACGTCTTGTCGCAATCTCGTTGACTGATATCTTAGACCCCGTGGCAAGTTCATAGTCGCAAGATATTGCCTCAGAATATTTGTCGCCGGTAACTTGGTCAGACTTAATCTGAGCACGTGGAGAGAATGTCTGGCCATGAGCCGACTCGCCCTCAGTTGCAGGGAAGCAAACGTAGGTCTTTTCTGAGACGTAGCCAGAAAGCTCGTCAATCCAGTAGAGCTCGAGGAAGTACTTCTGACCTGGTACCACATCAACTCCGAAACACTTCGTGTAAACACCAAGAAGGTCCAGGTCACCCCAGTCTGAAGTCTCAAAGTCGCCAACTATCACGGTCTTATCCCATGCCTTTGAGATACCTGGTCCTTGTCCGGGTGACATCTTGACCACAAGTCTTGAGTTCGGATTGTCGGCATCCCTGAGCCCTGATATCAAAATCCTCTCTGGAGTAATCCAGATGTCATCGAAAGCTATGGCGTCAGAACCGTGGATTTGTTCAGGTGCATCCATAGCAAGAGGTACGCCCACAAGCGAACGGTTTGCATTGAGGCATACGAAAAGGTTGTGTGCAGTAAGCGGAACACCTTCCGCTCCCACAAGAGCATGCTCACGATGAATTTCCGCGAGCTTCTGCCAAGCAAGCAGCTGCTGTGCTGTCAGCTGCTTGAACTGTTTGGTGATGTACCCGAACGAAGCCCGTCTGACAGACTGCTTTGGCGATTTGATGTGGGAGTGTTGTGCTCTGCCATTAAGCACGGTACGACCTCCAGTTCTTCTGGCAGTCACATCTCCAGCGGTTCCGCGGAACTCGCTGAAGGCAATTGATGGAAGTGCTTTCATAGTAGAAATAGGTTAAAGATTGTGTTCAAATAATGTAGTACAAATATACGAAATATAGCGCTCATTGACTATATAACAATGAATTACAAGCAACAATTAAAGTATCGCTATAAGTCTTGACAACTTATGGTAGCAAGTCCTATAACCGGATGTTGAGTCAATCAGCAAATAACGCAAGTGAAGCTGGCACTCTCCAGTCCTTTCACTTGGAACCGTGAAATCGATAATACCTGGTTCGTTTGTGGGAACCGACATGCAATTTCGTAGTTTGCTGGTCTTGCACCCGGCACCGGAATTTGTGAGCAATACCTTGCCAAGCACTCGATAACGGTTGCAGTCATCAGCGCCAGACAACCATAGACGGCAACGCAGAACAACGCTACCATTCACGCTTCTTGCCTCAATCACTTTGAGCTCAAACTTGGGAAACTCTGCGAACGGCAGCGGCTCGGGGGTATGCTCATTTTCTAAAGTCGCAAAGCCGTGATATGCAGATACGAATAGATTGTGGCCGGTGATGTGGGATGACCCGTCGAAAGGCGGTCTGTGTGGTTCAACCACAGACGCCAACTCGTTCCATTTCTCCTTGATGTTGTCCTGAATGTTCCTCCACTGTTCCAGGGCCCTTCTGTGGACATCCAGAGCCTTCACCTGCGCTGATGTGCCGCTGAAAATATGGCGGTCCCGGGCACGCCAGTAACAGACACCGTTCCTATGATAGAATGTGACCTCTCCGGCCGAACCCCAGCAGTCTGATATACGAGTATTTGGATAATAAATAGGCATGAAGCAAACAGGTTGGTTGAAACCGGTAGCCCACACCGTGTGAGGAGGCTGGAGTCCCGCGGACATCTTCATCACATAGGTGGTTCATAGGGACTTTCGAGGTACAAAGATAGTGATATTTGATGTAACGAGTGTATCTGCCCATCAAAGTCTCTTATCGTTTTTCGAAAAAAGAGGACTGAAAGAAAAACCGAAAAAAAGAAAGAAAAAGAAAAAAGCGCTGCTTTCTTAGCCCACGGAGTGGCCGATGTCAAGGTTTTGCGAGGAAAAATACTCTTTTGGTCGTAGCGCAGCGGAGACCAAAAGGAAGATTTTTTCGAAGTAAACCCGAAGGGCCTGACCTTGATATCGGCCACGTAGCGGGCTACCTTCGCAGTTCTTTTTTCTTCTAGAGAAACGATAAGACACAACTAGATTAGTTATTATCATAAAACCATTAATGTTCAGCTTTATAACCATATCAATAAGATATATACAATTCTGTCCAGCAAATCGTCGCTACATTATTATCCCTATCAGTTGAAGGCGCGGAAGCGATGAGAGCCGATAGGCACTCATGGCTGGAGCGCCGTGCGGCTCTGAGTGCTGCAGCATCAGCGGAAGTGTAGCCATCCGCAGCACAGCGGAGGAAAAATGGCGTAACTGGAGCGGAAGGTCGGCATCGGTGTGCGATAGCACACGGATGTCGACCGCTGCAGCACTCTGTGCCGCTAAGGACAACATCGGTTACTGAGCTGGGCGGCTCCGCCGACCTGCTGAGTGACCGATACCTCTCTCCTCGAAGGTGAGTTGCGACGAAGGAGCAATCTCAAGGCACGGTAGTGCCGGCCTTGGAGGGTTTAACGATACCAACTCTAAAGCGAGGTACTGGAGTTTTCCGAAGGAAATCTCCATTCGCAGGACCTTTTTACGTGTGAGTCCGGGCGAGAGCCCGGTAATATGACAAGGCGGAGCCTTACCTTGGAGAAGGAGTGGAATGCTCTTCTTGTGAAAACCTGGCGCCGAAGGCCGAAGCGATAGCGGAGAAGGTTTTTGCAAGAGGAGCAGGCCACGGAAGCGACCCTGCAGCGGATGCTGCACGGAGGACGGCAATGCCGCAGGCGGACTTTCAGCCGTGTACAATGGCACTCACTTTTATTACCACCAACACTGATAAGTGTACTGACGTTCGCACTCCGAAGCAGAAAGTCCAGGGGTGAGCAAGCGGCCTGGAGGCCGGTGGCCAGCGAAGCGAACCCCTTATATTGCCGGCCGACCCGACAGGGCGTCTTTCGAAGTACGGACCTTCGCATTCTTATAGAGGAGCCGCTTAACATAATCTAGATTGTGTGCGAAGCGAAAACAGGCAGTGGGGAAGGGGCCCAACGACCTGTTACACAATCTCGATAGATTATGTTATGCTGCGGATTAAAGGCTCTGACGGTGATGTTTGTACAATGCAGCCCTGTCGGATTATCTCCCCTGTGGGGTTGGGGGCATTACAGGATGTGAGTCTGGGACCGCAAGGGAGCGGAGGCACGGAGCGGACTGGAGGTCACAGTCTCACATACCTTCTTTTTATTTAACTGCTCGATGGTGGCGGCTCCGCCGACATCATGGAGCATCATAGATCAAGCAAGGTGAGTAGCCGGAGCACAGCGGAGGATACTGAGCTTGACCGCCTATTCTATTGACGTGATAATCAATGATGCTGTCATTATGCAAGTAGATGATAGGCTGTTGAATGATAGATGACTTGAGAGATTTATCTTCCTATGCATTGGTCATGAAGCCATTCACCGATACAAGGTCATGGTAGAGGACATGTTTAAAGATGTGGAAGTATAAGGTCACGTTCATGGTTTCGTGTGATCTTAGCTATCCAGAACTACGTGCGTGTCTTTGGGATGACGAACTTGCTGCAGCCTTTGTGTCCGTGCCAGAAACACCCGTTCACGAAGATGCCGGTCCAGTACTTGGCCAGGACTATGTCCGGCGTGTGCCCGGCAGGGTGCGCACACATTTACGGAAACGGTATCCGCGACGCTGCAGCTCACGCCTTGCCGCCTGTTCCGGACGGGTGTCTTCCGAATGTATGCTTGCCATACATTCGTGGCGTTGCTGGGGTGTCAGATGCTCGGATATATTGAAACAATCAGAGCCCTTCCCAAGTCTTAACCTGTTGTATGTGCTTGGGAAGAGTCATTTTGCATATTACGGATACGATGATTGAATCAGTCTTCGGAGAAGAAGTCCGTATCCAATCTCTTGACTTCATAGACCTGCTTTGTGCTGACGCCTATATTGAAGTCAATCATGTGGTTAGATAACTGTTGTCCGTCAATCAGGACTATCTTGATGTTTGATGCCGGCTTGTATTCTTTAGCATCCTTTGTAAATGATGATGTGGTGATGAAGATGCCTTTGGTTGCGCCTTTGCCGGAAAGTGCTCCGACAAAGCTCTGGATTTCTTTTCTTCCTACAATGCCTGTGTCGTATCTCTTTGCCTGAACGTATATGTTGTCCAGACCAAGCTTGTCCTCTTTGATAATTCCGTCAATGCCTTCATCGTGGCTGTATTGGGTTACACTTGCCGCATCTTCAAGAGAACCGCCATAGCCCATGGCTACGAGAAGCTTTACTACCAAATGCTCAAAGAACTGGGGACTCTGTTTCTTTATTGCCGACAGAAGCTCGTCTGCAAGGTTGCTGCTTATCTCGGAGAAGGCTTCGTCAATCCGCTCCTGAGGCGTCTTCATTGCCGCCTCGCATTTGTAAGTGATTTCCCCTTCGTCTTTTGATTTCTTTGTCCTTGACTGAAAATCACGGAAAAGCGGATACTTTGTAAGAAGTTCACGGCCAATATGAGATGGATTCTGTGCCAGGAGGTCCTTGCCGGCTTGAGTGATGGATGTTTTCCCGTAACCGCAAGACTGTGCAAGTCCTGCCTGCCTGAGATATGTTCCAGCCCACTGGGATCTGTCATAGTATCTGTATGCTGTTCCCTTTTTGGTTTTTTCCGCTTTGTCTTCTTTTGACAGGTTAAGTGCTTTGGCACAGTACTCCGCCATATCTGCATTGGTATGTGTCTGGCCGTCTGAAAGGCCCTGTAAATATGGGAGCATAAAGGTTTCAAAAGTCGGTGTCATATCTGTTGGTCTTATTAATCTTTTGCACTGGTCATGGTGGTTGTTTAACTTTATTTTTTCAGCGGTACAGCGGTGTCAATGCTGCCTGATTTGATGGCGTATTGAATGTCTTCGCGGACTTCTTTGTAATCCTCCTGTCCTTGTTTGGTGTTCTTCTCGAAGGCGAGGATGATTTCTTTGGAGTCTTCGCTCTCTTTGTAGGCTTTTCCGGCTATCTTGGTATGGAAGTATTTGGTGAAAGGCCAGCTTCCTACTTGGCCGTGCTGAGAGTACATAGGAATGTCCATCGGCTCAATTTTGAAGAAGTTATAGGTCGAGTTCAGGAACTCAATCATGTCTTCACGGATAGAGCTGCGCAGACTTGTTGCCCAGTGGTCTTCGTAGGCTCCGTAGGCTGCGATAAGGAAGATGAGGTTTATCTTGTATTCTCGCAGCAGGAGTGTGTCACGGTCGAAGAGCCGGTCTTCGAAATGCTTGTTTGACTTAGGCTGATCTTCGCTTACGCTAAATGATGGTGTGTCAAAGTTAAGGGAGTTACTCTCAAGCTTCGGTCTGATGAAGAAGTTGGGAGTAACATTGTAGCCTTCGGTCTCACTATCGCGGTAACGGATGCCGTTGGGATTATCCTTATGCTTAAAATAGTACTCGTCTATATTGTACTGGATAGCATTACGGGCGTAGGTGAACTGCTTGTAAAGCGGCACACCTTCAACAGATGAATCGTTGCCGTAGTATTTGCTATCTCCGATGTAGTAGATATTGGAGTTTTTGCCTATTAGTGAGCGGTCGAGATAGATGTGGTCTATGAGTTTTCCGTCTCTTTGGTTCTTGAGACTTGCCAGTTTTCCTGTATCGCCAATGAGGTGGTCTACCATCTTTTCGAATACAATCTCAAAATTGTCCACCACGAGAGCCTCTTTGCGCGGACATTGTTCGTCACGGCTGTAGTTGAATGTAAAGAACGCATCCAGTAGCGTCCAGAGGGTGCGCAGGTCATCGCGGAAGTATTTTCCTTTGATGTCACGCATCTTCTTCTTACCGACTCCGGTATCAAGGTATCGTTGAATCTCATTTGGCTTTTTTAGGTCATATGGTACCTCTCCGAGGCTGATAGGAAAGTGGAACTTGTCCTTTAGATATTTCAGTACAGAGTAGTAGAGGACAATGAGTTCCTCGTCTATGTTGATTGCCTTGTTTTTAATCTGGAGGTCAAGATAGTATGGCTTACCGTGATTGAAGTACGGGTCGTGAAGCAGAGTACGATTCCAGTCTATCGCAGACTTTCCAGAGTTGTTGATTTTATGGATCTGGGTGAAGAGGTTGCGATGGTCAGAAAGGAAGTCGATGAGTCGCACAGCTGTGCTTAAGAAATCTCTCTCTTGGTAGTTGTCGTTCGGAGTGAGCTGGAGAAGTTTGTTTAGTTTATCTTCGTCTTTCTCCTTCTTGCAGTCCTCACGGAAGCGCATCATAGCTCTGAAGAGCCATAGACTAAGTTCCGGGAGGAATGTTTCCTGGTTATTCAGGGATAGAATGTTGTTGTCATCCTCGGTATTGAAGATGAGCTCTGGAAGTAGGCCCTCCTTTCCGAGAAGGGTCTTGCGGTTTTTGTTGTCGCTCTTGTCTTCCTCGAGGAAGGTCTTTGGGAGCAAGAAAACAGGACCGCTGTATTTGTCGCTCGTGACGAAGACATATCCAATGTATGTGAAGTACCAGCCATCCTTGTCGTGTTTGTACGGGATAGTAGGCTCATTGTTATACTTGTCGGTGAAGTATGGAACTATGAGCTCTTTAGGATATCGGTAGTCTTCGAAATATACGAGCATGATTATTCTTCAGGTGCTTGTTGCTGTTCTGGGTTTGGATCAGGTGTGGCTTCTATCTTCTTTAGTTTGAGGTATTTGGTAATGAAACCCTCGAGAAGATCTGATGGCTTAGTGTATGAGTTCTCTTCTTCATTGAAGCGTCCAGCACCATAGAGTTCTGCGAATGTGAATGCGTTCTCACGACCTTCACCTTCGTTGTCCCTCATGAAGAACTGAGGAGCAAGGCGGCTTGCAGAATAGAGGTCTTTGCAGACGTCATTCCAGATGTAGAACATCACCTTGTTCTTGAAATCTTCCTCTGAGATGTTCCCTTTGATGAAAAATTCTCCCATCTGCTTGTCTTCGCTGTCGGTAGCCTTACGAATGAGAGGATTGACCTTTTTCAAGAAGTCAAGCCAAGAATATTCTACACCTTTGACTGTAAATGTATAATTCTTCGCATCAGAATCCGTTCCATCGGAATTCTTCCCATCGAGGTTGATTGGAACATATTCCATAGCCCAACGACGCTTGAACGCTGAGTCCATAGGGAAGAGGCTCTGATCAGAGGTGTTCATTGTGGCGAGAATATGGAGGTTCTCTGGCAGTCTGATGCTATTACCAGAGATTCCGTGCTCGTTAAGGTAGTTAATCAGCTCAGTATCAGGGATAACTGGATACTCAGACACGCCATCCTTTCTATCAAGCAATTGGAACAAGTCACCAAAAATCTGCGCACAATTACCACGGTTGATCTCCTCGATGATGAGGTAAACCTGCTTCTCGGCTACAGTTAATGTATCGTCGTTCTTAGACTTGTATGCACGCATATAAGCCTTTGTGAATACCTGAGGAACAAAGGCATATTCCAACTCTCTCTTTTCATCATCTCCGTCTGCAGCAGCATCTGATTTTCTCATTACTGGTTTATACGAACCAACGAAGTTAGAGTAGTCATAGTCTGGATGGAAAGTAGTACGGAAGATATTGCTCGGTGTAGCCATTCGTGACTCTTTCGTATCCGGCATATCAATTTTATTACCATCCTCATCAAAATATGTAGCTAACTCGCCATCGATGCCGGCATAATCTTTATTGATTTTATGCGACTTACCAGTTCCAGGACAACCATATAAAATCTTCTGGAGAGTATTTGTTACGTCATTATCCTCTTCTTCTGTAACAACCATATCCGGAATCTCAGAATTGTGCAGGTCTAGGGTCGTTGATACTATTGTCAAATACTCCTTTAGCGAATCTTCAGAACCTCTCAATGAGAATTCATTGCTGGCAAACGAAACGTACGGATGAAGACCCTCGCGAACAAATGATTTATATATACGCAAGGGACCTACATCCTCATGCGCATCCTTACCGACAACATTATTACCGTCAAGCAGTTCTTCGTATAATCCTTCTTGTTGGAATGTTCTATTCTCTGTGCCATTATCTACTGACATCTTTAAGTTTTCAGTAAACGCGGTGAGCATTTGGCACAAAGCATCGTCCTTCCCTGTAGTAGAAACCTCATTCTTCAACCAAGCAACGAGCAATGAATTCTTATCAGATTCAGTCAAAGCTGATAAAAAGACATCGAGATAAATGATATTCCTGCTAAATGTAATAGACTTTGCGTACCTATTACCACCAGTTCGTTCTGAAGAATTTGCATGGCTTCCAGTGAATAACACTTTACCCAACTGCAATACAAGCTCCAATCCTACCTGGAGATGCTCAATCTGTGAAGACAAAAGAGGATTTGCGGAAATAATACTATCAGCATCTGTGGACGCGATTAACGAAGTAACAAAAGTCTTGTATGGCTCCTTCACCCGAAGCTTTGTATTTGTTCCATCTGAATATTCTTCAGAGTAATCAATCACAGCCTTCCTGTCGTTTGCTACGTACAACAAATATGTTAGCGATACTACTCGTTTGATGTTTGAAAGCGATGATTTAATGCCGAGACGAGCATTTTGTGGCTTTCTGGATTTGATTTTTTAGGAAGGTTTGCCATATCTATTTTTCGTTGTTGATTATCTGTTTAGCTATTGCATACGCCAGAAGTGGAGGAACAGCGTTGCCCACCTGCTTCATCTGACTGTTTTTGTTGCCATAAAACTTGAATGAGTCTGGGAAAGATTGGATTCTAGCTGCTTCACGAACAGTTAGACATCTATTCAAAATAGGGTGTGTAAACCTTCCAGAAGATGGCGTATCAAATCGAGTAGTTATTGTAGGCGCGATTCCATCTTCAAGAAGACGACACCAAGTACCACTATAAATTGATTTGGTTCTATGTTCTGCCGGCAGGACTTCTCTTCCTGCACCTTTCGGTATTAGTGATAACCGCTCAAGCGCCAAATCAGAATGCTTTGTAGCGACGTGATTATTCAACACTTTAGTCTTTCCTCTGAGCATCTTCTGATACTCGGATGTTGCCTTCTTGTCATAAGAAGATATTTCTTCACCTTCTCCAGACCCAATGAAAGGAAGGTCATAAATAGCATCCTCAATGGTAACTCTCTTATGAGGTGGAGTAGGAAGGTCAATGCCTTTATTACCAAGGGTTCCGATGAATACTGCACGATGGCGATCTTGCGGAATGCCGAATTCGGATGCAGAGAGCACACCACAATTTACAGTATAACCAAGCTTTGAAAAAGATTCGATGATCTGATTCTTAAAATAGCCGTCTGATGTCGTAATGATGTTGGGTACATTCTCCAATACAAAATACTTTGGCTTATAAGACTCAACAAAGCGAACGAACTGTTGGAATAAGAAATTTCGAGGGTCGTTCAAATTGAGACGTTTACCTTTTTGCGAGAAGCCCTGACAAGGTGGACCTCCCATAATCAAATCCACGTGCGGATGCCTTTTCTTTACTTCTTCGGTATCTACGTCGCAGATATTTTCATTAATCATCTCTGTACCAGGATGATTTTTTGCATATGCTTCAGATATCTCCTTATCAAACTCGATTGCGAACGCAATTTCAAAGCCAGCAGAGATAAAACCTTGGGATAGTCCGCCTACACCTGAGAACAAATCTGCTGCTATCATAATTCGTCTCCTATACGTTTAATAGATGTCTGGACATAAGCCTCATTGACATCAATTCCAATAAACTTTCTATGTAACTGAGCACATGCTACACCAGTGCTTCCTGCTCCCATAAAAGGATCCAATACGACATCGTTTTCATTGGAAAGCAGATTGATAAAATGAGACATCAGTTTTACAGGCTTCTGTGTCGGGTGATTACCCTTCTTATGCTCAGTGACATTGATGGTAGATGTCTCAATGAAGTCATGGATAGGTTTGCCTTCATTGTTGAAAGTGCCAGTTGTGCCTTCATTGATAAAGTATATCCACGGCTCGATTGAATTGAGGAAATGGAGATTCATATTCCTCGGAATCGGATTCTTCTTGTGCCAGACTCCAGTCGTTTTATAATAAAAACCATTATCCTTAGCGAAGTTGATAATACTCTCAACCTTGATGACTGACATGAAAACAACAAGAGCACCGCGTTTCTTAAGAACTCTGTGACACTCTGCCATGAATTGCTTCATTTGCTCTGACCATGTTGCAAAGTCAAGGTCATCCCAGCCTTGAAAAGCAAAATGATTAGGGCGAAGTTTTTCCATATTCGTTCCTCTCTCTTTCATGAAGAGTCCGAGGTTATACGGAGGGTCAGTCAAAACCAAATCAACACTTCCATCAGGTATGGCACGCATTAGATCAATGCAACTGCCACACGCGACCTGTGCAGAATCTTTGATTATTGTAAAGCCTAGTACTGGCATCATATTAAAATTTACAAACGTGAGTATCCAAATTAGCCATCAAAGTTACGAATTTTCATCGGATTCATTGTGAGGTTACGCCGTAAATTGTTATGGAAAGTGTGGAAACACTGGAAAATGTGGAAATTTTGTCCACATAATTGCATAAATATCCATTGCTTCCCATACTCTACCTCGACAATCTGATGAGGTATTTTTACGCAGACTGCAGTAACTGCTTGGTTGAGCAAGAACAAACGAAACTGGCGGAGTCTTTTCAATTAAAATGATCGGATTATGTAAGGCTCCGCCATCTCGTTTATTGGTGACTACATCTTCTTATACTCACCATGCTTGACCTGCAATATTTCTCCGGCCTCAATCGCCCTGGCAACCTGCCGCCTCACGGTCCTGAGACTCTTACCGATACTCTTCGCGACCTCCTTCATATCGTCAGTCTTGAAGTATCCTGGCAGCGAGGAGATGATAGCCTTGCGTGTAGCCGAGGAGTATGAGTCCGCCACAGCTATGCCCTCAGGCCTCTCTTTGTCCAGAACATTAAAGATGTAGTCGTTATGAATAGAGATAACCTTGATAATCTGCAGTGTGGTCTCAAAATCAACATCACTGCACTCGACCTTATCCGTTATCCTGCCTGAATCCATCATGCGCAATGCTGTGAGAACCATAGCAACACGAAGAAAGCACCAAGCAAGACGGTGTGAACTCGCAGAGTAGCGGTCGCCATTGAACTCCTGCATCCTTTCCTTCTCAGCGGCAAAGAACTCATTGAACTTGCCTGTCTGCGCAATTGTGTGGGAAAAGTAGATGCGCGGTGTCTGCTCGAGAACTTTTGTGAATGCGGTGAACTCTTGTCCGAATGCATCGAAAGTCTCTTCAAGAGGGTTCTCGCTGCCGTATGAATCAAATCCGTCAAGCCACTTAGGCGTGGAGTTGATACAGAAGAACATGAATCTGGACAGGAGACCATTCTCTGCATCATGGATGAGCGACTTCACCTGCTCTGGAGTACCGGAAAGGACTGTCGAAAGGCGCGGATTCTCAACCTCACGTTCCTCTCCATCGTCACCTCTACGCAAGTAGCCGAAACTCTCGTGTGCAAACGCCTTGCGAAAGGAGTCGGAATAGTTGCCGAAGTCAGAGTTGAAGGTGTTGACTACGGTATCACCCTCGGTCTCAAAGAGAAGGAGATTGCCGTTCTCTGCCATAGCCTGTGCGAATGATGTGGCGCTGCTGTTGGCAGGAATTCGCAGGAGCTGAATCAGTGGTTTCTCAGGCGGGTCAATGTTGTCACCTTTCTTCTGGCGCTTGTATCTCGCGTACTCTTTCTTGTACTCGTCCTTCGCTATGTTCCAGCGCTCAAGCTTTTCCTTGTGGATTGGCTTCACGAGCTTGAAGCAAAAGTCGAGTTTGCCTTTGCCTGCACCAGCAGGTCCTGGTACAAAGAGGTACATATTCGGATATATGGTCTTGCCAAAGTATATCGTGTACATTGGCAGCAGTGCAGAGCTGAGAGTGGCAATGCTGCCGATGAGTACGAGGCTCCGTTCCTGTGGGGTGACCATCAGTTCGGTGACTTTGCGGAGAAGCCCTGGAAGGTTGTCATAGATGCCCTCGGGAAAGACTGGGAGTGTGGGCATCTCTTCAGGATCCTCTTGTGAAAGTGACAAGGGGACATTTTTGTCACTTTGTCCTTTTCGATTCGTGTAGGCTTGTTCTGCTCTTTGTTCCATCTGGTTTTTTGGAAGTGTAACCCCGTGAGCCTTTGCGAGATAGAAGAGCGTACTTATATCAGTCCTTCCGTTGTCTGATTTTAGACACTCGTTGTACTTGTTGTCACTTTCCTGCTGATTGTAGCCGGAGTAGAGCGAACTGATGTCGTGGAAGTATGAGCGTCCGGATTCTCCAAACTCTCCTGCGAGTGCGAAACCCACTTTGAGCCAATCACCATAGTTGGATGTTATGTCCGTGTGGGATGCTCTGAGGGAGTCAATCAGGGATTCAACTCTAGATGTTGTGTCTCCAGAGCTGTGTGGTGAAACTGTGTTATTGGCTGCGTTGTTCGTCTGCTTGGGAGCTTTGTCGCCTTCATTGAGCAGATCCATGTAAAAATCTTCTGAAGTCATAAGTGAAATTGTCTTCTAAATAAAGCGGGTTAAGAAATGCGGCTGGGTCGTATGGGAGGAAGCAGGCACGACAGATGTCTTTTCCTGAAGGGTCTGCTTCGACTCCATATTTCTTGCGTGAGTAGTTGGATAGTATTGTGAAATACTCTCCATAGGTGAGAGGTGAACCATCAGGTTTGGTGATGTTTAGGGACAGTGATACAATCCATTTGACTCCGTCACCTGAAGGACTGCGGAAGGCGAGTACTGTTTCGAAGTTGTCGTCCTGGGCGAGCTTGACTACGAGGCCTTTGGCGTCATTGATGTGGTCGAAGTCGATGACTATGTATCCTGAAGCCTTTATCAGATCGGATTCTTTCCTGCTGCGGAATAGGCCGCCTGGCGTGATGTAGTCGAGGTGCTCAGCTTTGTACTTGCTCCTTAGCTTGTTGTCTTTGATTGTGCGCAGGTGCTCAGTGTGAGATTTCGCATAGTCGCTGACAAGGTATTTAAAGATATCTTGTGGCGAGGCTTCTCTGCATGGTCTGGTATTGCGTATTGGTCTGCGGAAGAAGCTGAATTTTGGTACCGGTGGCATCTTGGGCGGCTCTGGGACCTGATACTCTTCCTGTTTGATACATAGCGATGTCGGATGGTATGGATTGTAGTCCGGTTCGTTTATGTACATTTCTGCTGCGAGTTTGTCGGTGAGTTCTTGTGTGGTCATGACTTCTCCGCGCTTGAGGTAGTAGGCGTGTGCGAGGTCGATTGCGTCACCATCTGGAAGAGACTCGTCATAGTAGTGGAATTTCGCTACTCGATCTGGGAGTTTGCTGCCAGGCGTGTAGGTCTTTTCTATTTCTATGGTGATGATGCTACCGTCTGCGAAGACTGGGTCCGGATTCTCACCGCAGTCGTCTCCACGGACAAAGATGCGGTGCTCGGGAAACTCTTTGCGTATGAGGTAGTTCATGATGCCTACGCCATAGAGTGTCTGGGAAAGGAGGTATTCTTTAGTCATGGTTAGCCTCCTTTCTTTTTAGTCCTTCGATGTCTAGCCCTTCGAGTTCGCAGTCTATGAGACGGTCAATCTCTTCGTCTGTGAGGTCGTCAAGTGACATGTAGCCTTTCCTGATCATCTCTGCCTGGATAAACGGACAACGACGCAGGAGCTGTGCGAAAGGATCGTTGGGGTTATTCAGCACGAGCTGGTGCATGATTTCGCTGATGTGCATTGGCTGGCTCATAGTGTACCTCCTTTCTTTACAATGATTGATTCGATGTCTGAGAGGCGGTAGCGGTCCATTGTGCCAAGCTGGATAGGGACAAGATAGCCGCTCTTTTTCCAGCGCCAGAGTGTTGGGCCGGAGACTTTGAGCTTGCTCATTGTCTCTTCACGACTGAGGAAGGTGTCTTCCTTATGGTTTGCGGAATAGACGTTGTCTGCTTTTGTGTCTATGTGGTCAAGTATTTCCGCGCTGAGTGTTCTTCCGGCGGTAAGAAGGTCTTCGAGCGACACCTGGACCATTATTCCAGGGAACTGCTCTGATAGTGCAATTAAATCGTGCTTCATGATGGAAGGATTTAATCGTTTAGCCACGCGCGAAGCAGTAAAAGCGGTTGCCGTTAAGGGCAGTGGCTACATCTTCTGGAACGACTGCTTTAATTCCGTTTCCATCGGATTGCACTACAAAAATAGAAAGATGAAATAGGCACGAAATCATCCTATTCCATCTTTCTGAAAATAAATTCGTGTCTTTATAATTATTTATGGATTAAGGATTTACAAAAGTTTATCCTAAACTGTCCTATAGTTGGTTTATCGTGTTGTCTTAAGTGCTTGCTTTAATAGTTCCTGTGCTTTGTCCTTATGTTTGATTAGTGATGGTGTTACGCCGTTCTTGAGGGATGTCTCCTTGTAGCTTTTGCCTGTCTCTTCATTCATACCGAGGGATAAGAAGACTTTCTTTCTGGTGGTGTGGAATGATCCTTTAATAGGCGAACAATATAGTGGTTTCTTCCTGAGGAGGATTAGTGCCGCTAGTATAACGAGATGCGGATTCTCGTTCGATTTGTCCGACAGATAGTCCTGGAATGAATTGAATAGAGCTTTTCTTTGAGCTGAGTTAAGACTATCTGGCTTGAATATACTATTGAACTGAGCAAATTGCTCCGCTTGCTTTTCTTCGCTCGATGTCATTTCTTCCCTTGACAGGGTAAACTCAATGCGAATAGGGGATGTTCTCTCTGCTGTAGGCCTTAACGACTTTGATCTGCTGTATGAACGCATTGCATGAGCAAAACAGCAAACGTTTTTCAGAAGCCTTGCGGGCTTGGCGACTCCCATTCTCTCTAGCAAATCGCAAACGTCTTCAATAGGTGAGATGTCAATGAAGTTTAAAGGCTTCAAAACTGATGCGTCTCCGCAGAGTTCGAGGTTATCTTTGAATATTTCCATGTTCTCTTTGTCGAGAAGCTCGTTGTCGTCCAGGCGTTCACCCTTGTATGATATGGGAGCGCAGTACATGAGCAGACCGTCCAAGATTTCTTGGAGAGTCTTTGGCGTCATGCTTAATTGGAGTTTTGTGTTCTTGTAGTCAGCAGCTTCTTGAGAGTAGTCATAACTTTCAAGAAGCTGTAAGGCCTCGCTTGCCGCTTCCGATAGTTTCTCTAGTGTGTCAATTAGTCTTCTCATGTTAGTCAAGCAAGTTAGTCATTTCTCTGATCATGTCGTCATCGATGTCACGGTAGCGTGCAAATGCCTTCGAGCCTTCGCAGTGGCCTGAGAGTTTTCCGACGAGGTTCGGGTCTTTGACTTTCTTGTAGAGGTTACCGATGAAGGTTCGGCGGGCCATATGGGAGCTGGCGACGTCACAGATCGGATGCTGCTCTGACATTTTGGTGACGGGGTTCATGATGGTGACGACTCTTGTGACTCCGGCTTTCTTGAGCGCGAGCTTGACGAGGTCGTTGATTTTGGCCGTGTTGTAGTACGGGAAGATGGTCTTCTTTTCCGGACTCATGTAGCTGTGCAGGATTTCGATGGCGGTCGGGGAGAGGTAAACCCTGACCGTACGAGGGTTTTCCTCTTTTGTCTTGCTCGGGACGTAGTTCAGGGCGATACCTTTAGGAGTTTCCACGATGTTGTCTGGGCCGAAGGTCATTAGGTCGCTGATTCGGCATCCGATGTAGCATTGGAAGACGAAGATGTCCCGTACGGCAGCGAGTTCTTTGTTGGAGCCCATGTCGGCCTTGTAGAGGGTGTCACGTTCTTCGGTAGTGAGGTAGAACGGAGTGCCGTACTTCTGGGAGCCTACGGTGTATTTGCGAAATGGGTTGTTCTGTGTGTAGCCCATGTCGATGCACCAGAGCCAGTAGGCGCGGACTGCGCTCATGTATGTGACGATGGCGTTGTCGGAGCGCTGCTGTGGTACCTTCTCATGGTTGGAGTTGTCCCAAACGTGTTTGTATTTTTTGTTGGGGACAAGGATTGTGCGGTACTTGTCTTTCTTCGGTTCGAAGAAGGTGTGCTCATCCTTGAAGAACTTGGCGAGTGCTACGAGTGTGTCTCCTGTAGCTTCGTCAAGGTTGATGGGCTTGCCGGTGTAGAGTTCGAATCTTTTGACGATGTCGAAGATGATGTGGTAGCTCTTGTGACGTTGAATGGAGATCTTCTTGAATTTGAGGAAGTCTTCAATCTTGTCATCGAAGCAATGCTTGTCCGGCTCGGGGGCTTCAAACTTGTCGGGGTAGAGGAGTTTGTCGATGGTCTCCTGGGCCCATTCGAGTGTGAAGTCTTCGATGGGCATTTTGTTGCCGTTCTCTTCGATTGTGGTTACAATTCTGTCAATCGTGGCTTTTGCGTCTAGCGCATCCTGGACTTCCGGGGTAATGAGCCTGTTCTTGATGACGATTTCTCCGTTAAAGAAGAACTTGGGAAGTATGAATACATGGGTGTGTGCTCGAAGAGCTACCGTTCGTTTGTTGCGGTAGCGGAGAAGGACCTCCGCTTTGCCTGAATCCTTGCTCAGGCGTGATGAAAGTTTAAGAGTCACTGATGCCATAATTATCTTTGTTAACTATGGCAAATTTACTATAAACGGGGGACAAAAACAAGTTGTTTTGTCCCCCAAATTGTCCCCTAATGAAATCTTATGAAATTCAGCCTTTTCGTGCCTTCTTGTGTAAATCTTTATATGTTAGGTGTTTACGAGATTATTTGAAAAGAATTGATTTCTCTCGATTTCCGAAGAATTCATTATCTATTTCCCGATGCAGAAATTCCGAAATATATTCCCCAAAACTTCCTCCGTGCTTATCTCCCCGACGATTTCCCCGAGATGATACAGCGCCTCGCGAAGGTCCTGCGCGATTAGATCCGGAGGCAGCGTAGCCACCTGCAGCCCGTCGCGGACACGCCCGAGAGCTGTCGCGGCACGGACAAGCGCCTCATAATGCCGGATATTTGTCACCAGTGTCTCATCGGTATCACCCGTAATCCGTCTGCCGATTTCCGCCAGAGCTGCTGTCAACACAGTTAGACCATAACCTGTCTTCGCCGATATCGGAATCAGCTTGGCGGAGATACCTTTCTCGCGCAAGGCGGCTTCAATTCTCGCCATCTTTCCGGTCTTGTCAGCAGAACCAGCCCCGGAACCTGTCTCGGTAAAACCGGTCCCGGCATCACCTGCGACATGACCTTCACCGGCCATCACTGACTCACTTTCATCGACATCACACTTGTTGACCAGCAGCAAAAACTCACGACCGGCCCCACAAGCATTGACTTTATCCCAAATATACTCCGCATCGGCCAGAACAGAATTCTCTCCGCGGGACAAATCGGTCATACCCAATACGATAGACGCCTCATACATCTTCTTGAACGTCCTCTCGATACCGATTTTTTCGACTATCTCGTCAGTCTCGCGGATACCTGCAGTATCGATGAAACGGAACATTACGCCGCCAAGATTCAGCATCTCCTCTATGGTATCACGCGTCGTGCCGGCAATATCGGAAACGATGGCACGATCCTCGCCGAGAAGCGCATTCATCAGGGTACTCTTGCCCGTATTGGTCGCACCGACAATCGCCACTGGAACACCATTCTTGATAGCATTGCCTCGACTGAAAGAATCAGTCAGACGGCCGATATGGGACAATGCCTCATTGACCAGAGCTCCCAGTTCGGAACGACTGGCAAACTCCACATCCTCCTCACTGAAATCCAATTCGAGCTCCAGTAGGGAAGTCATCTTTAAAAGTTTGTCTCTTAGAACTTTAAGCTCAGACGAAAAGCCACCTTTCAGCTGATTCATCGCCACCTTGTGGGAAGCCGCGCTCTGAGACGCGATGACATCCGCAACAGCTTCAGCCTGAGCAAGATCCATCTTGCCATTGACAAAAGCACGACGCGTAAACTCACCAGGAGCGGCAATACGCGCTCCCGCATTGACAAGAAGCTCCAGAATCGCATTGACGATAAATCTGGACGCATGACAGGAAATCTCCACCGAATTCTCGCCGGTATATGAATGCGGCGCGCGGAACACACTGACAATCACATTGTCGAGCACGCTGCCGTCAGCCGCGAAAACCGTCCCGTAGCGAAGCCTGTAACCTTCGGTTTCAGAAAGAGACTCACCCTTAAGGTCAATGATTTTGTCCGCTATTGCCAAAGCCTCTTTCCCGCTTACGCGTATAATAGAAATCGCACCTGTACCAGGAATCGTGGCCGGCGCACAGATTGTGCCTTCCGTAAACTGATAATTCACCATAATAACTAACCCAGAATCTGTTCAGCGTGATTTTTGGTGTTCACCTTATCGATAACCTCGACGAGAATGCCCTTCTCATCGAAAATGAAAGTCTTACGCAGAATGCCCTCATAAACCTTCCCGTAAAGCTTCTTCTCGCCCCATGCGCCGAAAGCTTTGATTATCAATGCTTCCGGATCAGAAAGCAGAGGGAACGGCAATGTGTATTTGTCACTGAAATTTTTCTGCGCCTTCACGCTGTCCTTACTTATGCCAATGACATTGTACCCCAATGCCAGAAACCTTTCATAATTATCCCTCAGGCTGCACGCCTCTGCTGTACAACCTGGAGTATTGGCCTTGGGATAAAAATATACGACGGTCTTTTTCCCGATAAGATCACGTGATGAGACAATGTGACCATTCTGGTCTTGCGCCGAAAAATCCGGCATAGAATTACCTGTTTCAAGCATAGCGAAAATATTTTATACCAAACAAAGTTACAAAAAACTATCATTATTTTCGTATCTTCGCGTTCTTTGAACCAGACAGCTATGCAAAGGGACGCAATCGATTTCGGCTCGGACAACATTCCGAAGCTCTTCGGCAAAATGCTTACGCCGACACTTTTGGGAATGCTCTGCATCTCCTTGATGACAGTAATTGACGGTGTCTTCATCGGACACGGCGTCGGAAGTGACGCATTGGCAGCCGTCAATATATTCTCGCCATTCTGGCTCCTGATGACCGCCATCGGACTGATGCTCGGCATTGGATGCTCAGTCGTCTCGTCCATCCATTTGTCCCAAAACAATGCCAAGGCGGCCAGAATCAATATGACACAGACCATCATATTCGGATTGGCATTGACATTGACCATAACCATCCTGGTACAGTGCTTCAGCACGCAGACCGCTTACCTGCTCGGATCTTCTGACAGGCTCCTGCCGCATGTGCTTGATTATCAGCGGTGGCTGTCATTGGCTTTCTGCGCCATGTTCCTTCAGTCGGTTGGACTCCTCATCATACGTCTCGACGGTTCGCCGACCTACGCGATGTTCACATCCTCGATACCGGCGATATTGAACATCGTCCTGGACTACATATTCCTGTTCGTTCTCGACAAAGGACTTGAAGGCGTCTCATTCGCCACGTTCATAGCTCTATGGTTCGGTGCCGGCATGGTCATCTTCTATATACTCTTCCTGTCCAGGTCAATGAAATTGTACCGGCTTAAATGGTCTTTCAAGAGCATCTGCCTGTTCGCGAGAAATATCGGTTACCAGTTCCGCCTCGGATTCTCAGCATTTCTGGGAGAATGCAGCATCTCTATCCTTATGTTCATCGGCAACTACGTGTTTATGAGATACTTGGGCGAAGATGGCGTGGCCGCGTTCTCTATCGCGTGTTACATTATGCCCTTCATCTTCATGACCGGCAATGCCATTTCACAGTCCGCCCAGCCGATTATCAGTTACAACCACGGCGCAGGCAAAAGGGGCAGGGTGGTGGAAGCCCGCAAAGTGGCATTGATCACCGCAATCGGCGCCGGAATCCTCCTCTCGTCCGCACTCGCCTTCGGCGTAAAATACGTTGCAGCGCTGTTTCTCAGCACCGACGCGAACGGCTACCGCATCGCCTCCGCCGGAATGCCGCTAATGGCGACGGGATTCGTTTTCTACATTGTCAATGTTACCGTAATCGGATACTATCAGAGCATTGAGCGGATTATTCCTGCGACCATCTACTCTTTTGCACGAGGACTTGTTTTCCTCGTTCCGGCATTCCTCCTCATGCCGCGCATTGCAGGCACTCCGGGAATCTGGCTGGCCCTGCCCGTTTCAGAAGCATTGACCTTCATTCTTATCGCCGCCGGCAGGTTGTTCCGTCGAAAAAATTAAATATCATTATTATTCATTATATTTGTCATATTGCAAGGCAAATAACCAATGAACTCTAGTTCAGCGCAAAAGTAGCACTACAGCAATCAGGCTGAGTGACTATATTTGCTAAATGATTGATTTTTAATAAAATTATAGTTTAAATGTTTGCCATCATCAAAAATGTTGCTTAAATTTGTAGTGCTACTTAATACTATAACATAAGACATTTCGATATGGCATTTATAAGAGTCCAGAAGCTGGTGCGGGACAATAACGGAAATATTCTCAGCGGCAGTGCCGCTATCAAGGAGTCGCAGTACATCAAGGATGGAGGAAAATTCCATTCCAGACAGATTGTACGCGAACGTCTCGGGAAGGTCGTCTGGCTGGCTTCGGACGGCAAATCCGGAATATTCCTTTCCCCAAGCAGAGGACTTGTGTCTTATGATTCCATCTCCGATAGCTTTGACGAGGTCGGTCGCGATGACGAACGCTTGTCTGGCGGAAGTGTTGATGTTTTTCCTGACACCGAAATCCACACCATATTTGGTGACGCGCACCTCCTGTTTTGCTTTCTTGTCAAGAGCGGAATGGCCGAAGTGTTGAAGACTGTATTCCCAGATGAAATTGAACGGGAACGCGTCCTGTGTCATATCCTGCACAGCATCCTTCGCGACGGGAGCCGCATAAGTTGCGATAACTTCATTGAGAAGTCTTTCGCCTCTTATGTGCTTGAGGATGTTCCCACGGCATCTCTCCGTTGTGATACCGCATACTTCAATATGATGGGAAAGGATAGTGTCCGCCTGGCTTTCTTCAAAGCATTTGTTGAAAGAATGAGGAAAACCAACCCCAACTTCGGGAAGTGCTGCTATGTCGACTCTTCGCCCCTTCCCAACGATATTGACAACAACCCGTTCAACGCCCTCAGTTGTCATGGGGTTGACTCTTCCTCCATACAGACCAGGCTTGTTCTCGTACTGGACGAGGAGACCGGTTTCCCTGTCTGGTATGATATTATCCCCGGCAACGTCCTTGACATCAATACCATAATGACTGTGATGAATGACGTGGCTGTAAGCCTTGACATTACAATCAACTCTCTTGTGTTGGACGCTGGATACATATCCAAGGAAGTGATACACGCCTTTCACAACGGCACTGAGAAGTCGCTTATCGGCAGGATGCCGGCAAGGAAGGGCTTCCCGTTCAAGACACTCTACCACGAGTTCAAGTCCAGCTTGGACAAAGGGAAATATCGTTTCGTCCGCGGAGGTCACGTCTACTTTGGCAAGAGGAAGGAGATTGAACTTTTTGGCGAGAAGATCTTTGCATATGTTTATGTGGACAAGCACAACGCCCTCCAGAGGGAGCGCAACTACATGCTTGATCACCCCGAGGAATACGCCGCCCTGAAGGATAAAGAGAAGGACTGGATGTCTGTGCGCTTCGGTTACTTCGTGCTGCTTTCCAACAAGAAACTCGAGCCAGTCGACCTGCTCACAGAATACTTCGGCAGAACGGATATTGAAGGAGTCATTAAGACCAGCAAGGAGTATCTCGGGCTGCTGCCGCTGGCCAAGTGGTCCGCAGACACCGTGCGGGGGAATATACTCAGTGACATAATGAACACCATTATCTTCCTGAACATGCGTAAAGCCTTGGACGAAAGCGGATTGTCGGTCAGTGAAGTGACCGGCAAGACTCAATCCCTCATGTGCTTCCGCAACAAGCATGGCGAAATATTGATAGAAACACCTAATAAAAAAGTTAAATCGTACTACAAGCTCATTGGCGAGATCATCCCGGCAAGCTTGAAAATCAAGGACTTCCGCCGAAAGATCATGCTCTCGTAATTGTAGTGCTACTTTTAGCATTATCTAAAGATGAATAATATAGCATTTATCGATCTGGAAATCGACGGCCGAGGCAAAATTGTAGATGCCGGAGCCGTAAAAGCCGGTAAATCAATACATACATCACGCATCGCGGATTTTGTGAACTTCATCAGCGATGCACATTTTTTGTGCGGACACAATATAACAGAACATGACTATAAGTACCTGAGGCCATTTCTGTCGAGGGATTACAAACTTATAGACACATTGTATCTGTCGCCTCTAATGTTCCCGAGGAAGCCATATCATAGATTGCTCAAGGACGACAAACTGCTTTCAGATGAACTGAACAACCCTCCCAATGACGCCGTAAAGGCAAAGGAACTGTTTGAGGATGAGGTCAATGCATTTCGTGACATTGACAAGCGGATGCAGCAGATTTATTATGACCTGACATCTGATGACATTCACTTTAACGGCTTTTTCGATTATGTCGGTTATTTGCCGGAAAGACGCCTGTTCTTCCTGAAAAAATCTACGGCCGACAATGTGAAAGAGGCGCTCGCCGGAAAGATTTGTGCCAATGCTGATGTCAATGATGCCGTGCGGAATTCCAAAACCGCGACAGCCTATTCTGTAGCATTGATTTCGACAGACGACAGGAACTCAATACTGGCACCTTGGGTGCTCAAGAATTACCCTGATACTGAACGGATTATAAGGAAATTCCGCGAGTGCGACTGCGGAAGATGCAATTATTGCAAATCCAAAAGAGACCCTGAAGTAGCCTTGAAAAGATGGTTCGGCTATGACCATTTCAGGAAATTCGGAGGAGAACCCCTGCAGGAAAATGCCGTCAAGGGAGCGCTTCGGGGCCACTCAATACTTGCCATATTCCCGACAGGAGGCGGAAAGTCATTGACATTCCAGATTCCTGCATTGATGGAGGGGGAGTCGATGCGGGGTCTTACGGTCGTCATTTCTCCGCTCCAGTCTCTGATGAAAGACCAAGTCGAGAATCTGGAAAAGCGTGGTATTGCCGATGCGGTTTATATCAATGGCCTTCTGTCTCAGGTGGAGCGCAAAAATGCATTGGAAAGAATCGTGTCCGGAGAAGCTTCGATTCTGTATATCGCTCCTGAATCATTGAGATCCAAGACGATAGAAAAGGTGTTGATGGGAAGGACAGTCGTCCGCATTGTCATTGATGAAGCCCATTGTTTTTCTGCCTGGGGACAGGATTTCCGCATAGAATATATACATATCGCGGATTTTATCAGGCAGCTGCAGTCGAAAAAAGGCATTGACAAACCTATTCCGGTATCGTGTTTTACGGCGACCGCCAAACCTAAGGTCGTCAGCGATATTACCGATTATTTCCGCGACAATCTCGGGCTGGAGCTGAAATTATATACGACTGACGCGACCAGGACGAATCTTCATTACACTGTTCTGCATCGCAGTGAAGATGAAAAGTATCCGACATTGAGGAATCTTCTTTTCGACTGCAAAACGCCCGCAATTGTCTATGTTACAAGGACGAAGACTGCAGAGAAGATTGCCGGCCGCCTGAATAGGGACGGACTGGAAGCGAGGGCATTCCATGGTCAGATGGATATTCGCGAAAAGGTCAAAGCTCAGGATGATTTCATCAATAACAGAGTACGGATTATTGTCGCAACCTCCGCCTTCGGTATGGGTGTGGACAAGAGCGATGTCGGCCTTGTCGTGCATTATGAAATTTCTGATTCGCTGGAGAATTATATTCAGGAGGCGGGCCGTGCCGGAAGGAATGTGTCTTCCAATGCCGACTGCTATGTCCTTTACAATGACGATGACCTGAACCGACACTTTACATTGCTAAACCAGACCAAACTGACACTCAGCGAGATAAATCAGGTCTGGAGAGCCATCAAGAGCCTCACTTCGAAGCGTTCGACAATTACGATTTCCGCTCTGGAGATAGCCCGGAAAGCCGGCTGGGATGAGATTCGGGATATAGAAACCAAGGTCAAGAGTGCTATAGCGGCATTGGAAAATGCGGGATTCATCAGGCGCGGAATGAACAGCCCGAGAATCTACGCGACCAGCATCGTCCCGCGGACTATGGATGAAGCCGTCGAGAAAATTCTCAGCTGCAACGAACTCACCACTGAGGATAAGGTCAATGCCAGACGCATAATCAAGTCCCTGATTTCTGAGCGGAGCCGTGCAAAGGCAGGAACTGCAGAGGCGGAATCCCGTGTCGATTATCTTTCTGACATGCTTGGCATTGAAATCAGGAAAGTCATAAACGTTGTGGAGAGCATGCGTATGAACGGCATACTCGCCAGGGACAATGACATGACCGCATACCTCAGAATCAGTCAGATAAGAAAACTGGAGTTCTATGGAAAACTTGAGCGAAGCATCATTGACTCCATCTCTGGAGACGAATACAAATTCAGTCTTAAAGAACTGAATGAAAAGGCTATAGCCGACGGCATCTCAAGTTCTACTGTAAAGGATATCAGGACCATCTTATATTTCTGGATAATCAAGGATTATATGATAAAGACCTCATTGTCCGACGAACATATTGACATAAGACTTAAGGTTTCCTGTGAGGACCTGAAGAGTATTGCTGAACAGAGGTCTGCAATTTCAAGATATATCCTTGGCAAATTCAAGTCGCAGCCTCATGAGGGTGAACAGGACATAATGGTCAACTTTTCATTGACCGAACTTGTCATGGGATACAATGCAAGCAGTCTGTTCATGACAGAACTTGCTGATGTCAATGCTGTCGAAGAGGCTCTTCTGTTCCTGGCCAAGACTGGTATCCTGAGCATCGAAGGCGGGTTCATGGTGCTGTATAACAAGATTGAACTTGAGAGGCTGAACATGGACAACCGCAGCCGTTACAAGAAGGAGGACTACAAGAACCTGGACGACTTCTACAGGCAGCGTATCCAGCAGATTCACATAGTCGGCAAGTATGCCAATATGATGGTTGCCAATGAAAGCAAGGCATTGGAGTATGTCCACGACTATTTCACAATGGATTTCAAGGCCTTCATAAAGCGTTATTTCGACAGCAAGGAAGCGGAGGAGATAAACCGCAATGTCAGCAAAAAGAAGTTCGACGAAATCTTCGGAAGCCTGACGACGGTGCAGAATAGTATTATCAATGATAGAGATTCCCGTTTCATAGTCGTTCCGGCAGGTCCTGGAAGCGGAAAGACCTTTGTCCTTGTCAGGAAACTGGCATCATTGATATTAATGGAGGACATCAAGTCCGAACAGCTGCTCATGTTGACATTTTCACGTGCTGCAGCCACGGAGTTCAGCAAGCGCCTGTCAGATCTCATCGGCGGCGCTGCCAAATACGTGGAAATCAAGACTTTCCATTCGTATTGCTTCGACCTTCTCGGTAAAATCGGGACGGTCGAGGACTCCGACCATGTGGTCAGGAATGCAGTGGAAGCCATATCTGCCGGCAACGTCGAGCGCAGCCAGATTACCAAGTCGATTCTTGTCATTGATGAGGCCCAGGACATGAGTGCCGACGAGTTCGCCCTTGTGGAGAGTCTCATAAAGTTCAATGAAGACATGCGTGTGATAGCTGTCGGTGATGATGACCAGAACATCTATGAATTCCGCGGCTCCGATTCGGGCCATATGAAGGCTCTGATATCTGAACACGGAGCGACAGTCTATAACATGACGGACAATTTCCGCAGTTCCGACGAGGTCGTCTCCATCGCCAATGCTTTCGTGAGGACGATCCGGAACCGATTGAAAATAGTTCCTATCAATGCCGTGAAGCAGTCTCACGGTAAGGTCAATGTTACTTTCCATCGTTCTCCAAATTATGAGCAAGCCGTTATCAATGAATTGATTGCGGATGCGCATAAGGGCTCGACTTGCGTGCTGACATTGACCAATGAGGACGCTCTGGTCGTTTCGGCACTTCTCAAGCAGAACGGCTACAAAGCGCGTCTTGTCCAGTCAAGGGAGGACTTCAATCTGAAGGACCTTGCCGAATTGCATTACTTCCTTTCTCTTGTGAAGAAGCCAGGAACAACGGTCATTTCATTAACTGACTGGGAGCAGGCCAAGGATGATGTCCATAATAAGTATCATGACAGCGAATATCTTGAAGTGTTCAGGAACTGTATTTCAGAGTTTGAGTCAGAAGGTCGTCATACAATCTATCTGTCTGATTTCGAGACCTATCTGAACGAGTCCCAGCTCGAGACCTTCATTCCAGGCAACGCCTCTGAGATAATAGTCTCGACCATCCACAAAGCCAAAGGGCGTGAGTATGACAATGTCTATGTCTCGCTCAAGGGATTGCATTATATAACGGACAAAGAGCGCCGTGCCATCTATGTCGCCATGACACGTGCGAAGAACAACTTGTCAATTCATTACGACAACCGCACGCTGTTCGGCCAGGATGTGCTTTCGTGTGCATCTTACTCCACAGACGATACCGACTATGGCAGGCCATCACGCATACTTCTCCAACTTGGTCACAAAGATGTGGTTTTGAGTGCCTTCATGAACCAATGGGTTCCGTTTGACACCATCCATTCGGGTAGTCCATTATCCGTCCAGCCGGAAGGCCTATATGCGGAAATTGACAATAAGCCTGTCAGAGTAGTGAAATTTTCAAGTGCCTTTGTCAATGCCTACAATTCAATCCTGTCCAAGGGTTATGTACCTGCATCGTCCAAGGTCCGGGCCCAAGTTTTCTGGCATCACGAGGACAAAGACGTCACCCCGCCCAAATACAGCGAGAATCTGATTCTCCTCCCCGACATAACATTGGAGCTGGTCCGGTGAAGGTCTTTGCACAATATGGACATGTGGACATAAACCCCAGAATCCACCTTGCTTTAACTCAGAAAATCTGTATATTTGTAAGATTGAAGTGTGAAATGTATGGAAAAACATCCGGAAATACAGTTTCTTCCGAAAGAAGAAATCAAACGATACCAAGAAAAACGACTGACAGAGACATTGGAATATCTGGCGGCCAAGTCGCCGTTCTATCAGAGACAGTTCAGGGACAATGGCATTGACATAAACAAAATCAGGACTCTGGAAGATTTGAGGCGGATTCCTGTAACTACAAAGTCGGACCTGCAGGTTCACGGCTCCGAATTCTGTTGTGTGAATCCGGAGGAAATCATCGACTATTCTACCACATCAGGAACTCTGGGTGACCCGGTAACCTTTACCGAAACTGAAGGTGACCTCAGACATCTTGCTTATAATGAACAACTTTCATTTCAGACAGCCGGATGTAAGAAGAGCGATATCCTTCAGGAGATGGTTACCATCGACAGACGCTTCATGGCCGGACTCGCTTACTTTCTGGGTGCCAGAGAACTCGGAATGGGAATCGTAAGAGTCGGAAACGGAATTCCGGAATTGCAATGGGATACCATAAACAGAATTCATCCGACTGTCGGCATGGCCGTGCCTTCATTCCTCGTCAAACTCATAGCATTCGCACAGGAACATGGCATTGACTACAGGAATTGTTCAATGAAAAAATGCGTCTGCATAGGTGAGGCTCTTCGCGACCCGCGCACATTCGAACTGAACACCCTGGGGCAGATTATTCACGACAAATGGCCTGAACTCCAGTTATATACGACTTATGCATCCACTGAAATGCAGCACTCCTTCACGGACTGTGAGTACTTCAATGGTGGACATCTCCAGCCGGAACTCCTCATAGCGGAATTCCTCGATGACGATAACAATCCGGTAGGCCCGGACGAACCGGGAGAGGTTACAATCACTACACTTGGCGTGACAGGTATGCCTCTGCTCAGGTTCAAGACCGGAGACATCGTATATCATTATGATGAGCCATGCAGATGCGGAAGAAACACGACTCGTGTAAGCTCGGTTGTCGGACGCAAGAAGCAGATGATTAAATTTAAGGGAACCACACTTTATCCGCCCGCACTCTTCGATATCTTGGACAATATTCCGGAAGTGAAGAACTATGCGGTAGAGGTGTTCACTAATGAACTCGGTACTGACGATGTCAAGGTGATTGTCGGAACTCTCTGTGGCACAGATAGATTCGAGAAAGAAATCAAGGATATATTCCGCGCAAAGGTGAGAGTCGCTCCGCAAGTGGAATTCAAGACTCCTGAGGAAGTGTCTAAGATAATGTTTCCTCCGATGAGCAGAAAACCGGTCAAATTCATTGACAGACGCTCTTCCTAAGGAAAAGATTGGTTTGCAAGAGGAATTCGGCAAACTTTTTGCCGGAAAGCATCCGGACAATTTATGGAAACTATAAATTAAAAATTATATGAAACGCATTTTTATGGTATTGGCCGCCATTGCCGGCATCGCCTGCCTTTCATTGAAAGCGCAGGATACCAAGCAGTTGAGTGATTACACATCTGTGAAATTCTATGGCATTGACTTTGCCCTTGCGCAGGTTGTCGGTGCGGAAGAGACACCGGGTGATTTTATTTCCGCATTCAGGGAAATCGATAGGCTCATGCTGTCAGAGGAAGAAAAGTATGTTACTCCGCTCGCAAAAAGGCTGAAAATGGCAATCAAATCAGTTGACATTGAACCTACACTCAAGAGAGTCGAGGATATCGACGAGACTCACCTCATCCAGAACAAGACTCCCGAGGCACTGACGGAACAGGATATTGAATTCGAGCTTCAGGAACTGGAACTCCCTGAATATGACGGACTTTGCCTCGTCGTAATGGCTGGTGAACTCAACAAGGGAACTAAGATGGGAACTTTCTACTACGTTTTCTTTGAGGGACCTGAAAGAGAGATTGTTTCATGTATGCCGTTTAAAGGACAGGCCGGAGGATTCGGACTCCGCAACTACTGGGCATCATCATTCCATCGCACGATTGCAGAGATTAACCCTACAAAATTCTACAACTCCAAGAAGAAGATAAAAGAAGGAGTTACCGAAGGATTCCAGGCTGTAAAAGAGAAAGTTACAGGAAAGGGAGAGAAAGAAGGAAAATAAAGAATCACCTTATACAATGATAGGGTCAATGAAATCAAAACTTCATTGACCCTATCATTATTGATACAACTGCCCGTCGGGCTAGATTCCGAACTCCTTAGGAGGCTTCGCCGTGAAAGTCATGTACTTTCCCGTCACCGGATGCCTGAACACCAATGTCCCGGCATGAAGCGCTAGTCTTCCTATAGGACTAGTTTCAGCGCCATATTTTTTGTCGCCGGCTATCGGACAATGCAGTTCGCTTGCTGCATGGACTCTGATCTGGTTCTTGCGTCCAGTCTCCAGGTCAAACTCCACTATAGAATAAGTAAGCGCCTCATTTACAGCACCAGAAGTCTTTCTGCCCCTGAGGAGGATGCCCGACTGAATAGTATTGTACCTGGTGATGGCTTCCTGCCACTCCTCTGTGCTCTTGACAGGTTTTCCGGCAGGCTTTCTGTCATTGAAATCAGGATTCTTGCTGGAAATCATTTTCATTGACTTCGGATTCTCTTTCAGCCAGCTTTTGATCACTCCCTGCGCAGGCGTCGGTGTTCCCTCTAGAATTCCTATGTAGCCTCTGGTTCTGACGGTGTTGTTCCAGCCGTCCTGAAGAATCTGCTGAATCTGCTCAGTCTTTGCAAATACCAGGATTCCGGAAGTATCCCTGTCTAGACGATGCACTACGAAAACATTATTCGGACGCCATGGCAGACGTTCACTCGCACTCATGCGGTCAGCGTGGTTCTTCGTCCTGATATAGTCGCAAAGGATGGAATAAACCGTAACTTCCTTTCTCTGACTGTTCAGACTTGCTTTCGAACCTTTCTTGTCAATGTTGACCGCGCGGCCGGCAGACTTTCCCGTACCTACTACCGGCAGACCGCTTTTCTTGTTCACGACAATGATGGCGTCATCCTCATAGAGTACCTCGACACCATGCTCCTGGAGACTTACCCTCGCAGCATGACGGACCTCATTGTAAAGAGAAACCTTCTTGGGAAGGATAATCAATGTGTCGCCCTCATGCAGAGGCATATCGAATGCCGTTGCCTTATGCCCGTTCAGGACTACCTGACCATTGGTCAGATATGCTTTAACGCCCGTTTTGCTCTGCTCGGGGAATATTTCATACAAGTATTTGAGTAGGGGAGAATCATGGCTTACCGTGAATTTCTGCCCAGGTATCTGTTTTTCCATATACTTTGATTCATTTTTTGAAACTTCAAATTTACTAAATTATTCTTGTTACTAAAAATCGCCTTACATTTCAAGCAGGGCAACCGCATCAAATTCTAGCGCCCCTCAGCAGTTCCAGAAGATAGTCCTGTGAGAGTGATGCCCTGATTTTATAAGGCTTACTTAATATTCAAATTACGATACAAAATATTCATTTTGTAGGATTTTCACAATCGCTAACTGTTGGTATTCGCCAGCGTGGCAGGCAAGAAGTTGATTATCAACTATAAGAGCCATCTCCTGGCGTCAAATCCAAGACCAGGATATCGGTCATTTAGCTATAAACAAGCAGTTAAGTGCCACGGCACTAAAAAGAGAGGGCGCATCACCGTGCTGGTCACCATCACAAAGAGAGGATAAGAAGCGGGAATATTTCCCAATTTATTGGTATTGACCAAAGATTGGTTTGATGATAATTTTGCAGCCTGAAAAAAAGGAAAAACAAAAAGTGTTCGAGGCGAAAATAAAGTCATTAACCATCATCGTGGCGGCAACGTTGCTGTCTATCAGCGCGTTCGCCCAGGTTGGCGGCACCGTTGTCGATCAGGCGGACGGTTCGCCGGTCGCCGGAGCCGCCGTGACCATAAAAGGTAACCAGGCGGTCTGGGATGTCACTGACTCTTTGGGGCGGTTCACGCTGAAGGCCACCGGCGGGACGCTTCAGATCACTTGTCTTGGTTACAAAACGCTGACCACAGCGGTAAGGAAAGACGGAAGATATTCATTAGCCCAAGATTCATTCGCCATCAACGAGGTGGTGGTGACGGCGACCGAGAGCCACGGGCTGACAAGCTCGTCACGGATCGGGCAGGACGCGATCGCGCATATCCAGCCGTCAAGTTTCGCTGACCTGCTGGAGTTGCTACCAGGCGGACGCTCCGTAGATCCTTCATTCTCAACTCCGAAGACCATAGATTTGAGAGCTGTTTCGGTCTCCGGTGACAACTACAACACCTCATCCCTCGGAACACGTTTCCTCATCGATGGAGTTCCGGTCAACAACGACGCGAACCTCCAGACCACACCGGCCAACAGTAACTACGGATCATCATTCGTCAACGCAGGAGTCGATATGCGCACAATCACAACCGAGGATGTGGAATCCGTCGAGATCATCCGCGGAATCCCTTCAGTTGAATATGGCGACCTCACCAGCGGCCTTGTCAACATTAAGCGGCGCAAGGGCGGCAACGACACCAGAGCCCGCTTCAAGGCCGATATGAAGAGCAAACTCTTTTACCTCGGCAAGGATCTGGAGTGGGGCAAGACCGACAAGCTGACGATGAACTTCAGCGGTAACTTTCTGGATTCCAGGGCGGATCCAAGGAACACGAGACAGAACTACAAGCGTCTGACCGGAAGCTACAGGATCGGCAAGACCTGGACCGGGGAGCTTGTCAGAACCCTCAGTGGAAGCCTGGACTACACCGGTTCGTTCGACAACCAGAAGTCCGACAAGAATCTGGACTTCGGCGACTGCGGTCCGATCGAGACCTACAAGTCCACCTACAGCCGCTTCGCGCTGGGCGGGGAATATACAGTCCGGAGCAAGAGCCTGAAATCGTTCTTCCAGAGCCTTGACATCACAATGTCCCTGACCTACGAGAAAGACCTGATCGACAGATGGAAATTTGTGGAATATAGTTCACCGATGCCGCTTTCGACCAGTCTGGAGGAGGGCGAGTTCGATGTCACGATCGTGCCTTACAAGTACGAGGCTACCCTGAAAGTGGACGGAAAGCCGTTCTACGCCTACCTCAACGGCACAGCGAAGTTCCGCAAGGACTTAGGGAGCATCTCAAACACATTCAAGACCGGTGCCCAGTGGAATGTCAACAAGAACTTCGGCAAAGGCACCATATTCGATCCCGAGAGGCCGTTCTCCGTGGATATGAATGTCCGCCCGAGAGACTATTCCTCAATCCCGGCCACACACCAGATGTCGGCTTTCATCGAAGACAATTCCGTCTGGACTTTCGGAAACGGGTTCAAGGCCGAATGGCTCGCCGGAGTGAGGGTGGCGGCGATGGCGGGAGCCGGAAAGGAATATTCAGTGAATATGAAGCCGTACTTCGACCCGAGGCTGAACCTCAGGCTGGAGAAATTCCTCGGCAAGGATGTCAAGGTCGGACTGTCCGGAGGAGCCGGATGGCACACGAAGTTCCCGACGATGGATCAGCTTTATCCGGATCCTATCTATTACGATGTCACTCAGATGAACTACTGGCCTGTCGAGGAGAATCTTCGCAGGATCAACGTCTATGTGCTGAAGATTAATCCTACCAACTTCGGTCTCAAGGCGGCGAGGAACTTCAAGTGGGAAATCGCCGCCGATGTGCAGGTCGGCCGGGAGTTCTCGATCAACATCGACTATTTCAGGGAGGATATGACCTCCGGGTTCAGGTACGCCAGCGAGTTCACACGGCTCATCTACAAGGACTACCAAGAGGAGACGATCGACAAGAGCACCCTTACCGGCCCGCCTTCCGTGGCGACGACCCCGTGGATTCCGGACACGCTTCTGGTGGGATATTCATTCAACACGAACGGCAGCCGCACCCTCAAGGAAGGCATTGAGTTCACCTTGTCCGCTCCGAGAATCCGCCCGATAAGGACCAAGGTCACCGTCAGCGGCGCCTGGTTCAGAACGAGGTACAGCAACAGCCAGCCGACATATTACAGTCCTTCGGTGGTCGTGGCCGGCAAGACCTATCCTTATGTCGGCTACTACAAGGACACGGACGGTTTCCTGCGCGAGGTGTTCAACACGAACTTTATGTTCGACACCCAGATCCCGAAGCTTGGGATGATCTTCTCGACCTCGTTCCAGTGCCAATGGTTCACCGGAAGCCAGAACACGGCGAAAGACGCCCGCCCGATATCCTACATCGACAAGAATCTGGAGAGCCACCCTTTCACGGACGAATCCGCCGCGAACGGAATCCTGGCGCAGATGATCCGGGAATATACCCCTTCGATGTCCATCTATTTCAGAATCCCGTTCAGTATGAACATCAACCTCAAGGCCACCAAGAAGATCTACCACGACAAGATCTCCTGCGCCTTGTTCGTGAACAAGATTCTGGATGTCTCGCCTGACTACAGGACGAATATGGGCATCCTCGTCCGCCGCTCCGTCCTTCCGTACTTCGGAATGGAGCTTAACTTCAAACTTTAATGAATATGCTGACACACAAAACCATACGAAATTTTCTCCTGATGCTTTCGGTCGTCCTTTGCGGCTGCGAGAAAGACTCCGGCCAGAACGTATTCTCGATTGTGACCCTCAACGTGACCTGCCCGTCCGTCAGCGCCGGAATTGAAAGGGTCGAGGTGGACAATTCCCTTGACGGGTCATTCATCCGAGACCTCAACACGAGGCAGGAATATGATATTCCGACATTTCAGGTCGGGACCGCCACGGTCAAGCTCAGGAAAGGAATATATATGATCTCCTTCGACGGCAAGGCTGTGTTCAGCGACGGTCAGCGCAAGAAGGTACGTTTCGCGGGTTACAACTCGCCGATGACCTCCGTGACCTTGCTGAACGACAAGGAGACTTTGAACCTTGAATTGACAGTACTGAAATGAACAAGATCGTCTGCATAATCCTATTCACAGTTCTGGCAGCCATGACACCGGCCCGTGGACAAGATAAATCTGATGTCAACTCGGCCTCGGAGAGATATCTGTCCCCTGTCCGTGCCTTGGGGCGAAGCGAGATCGCCGGCCACAATGCAGGCAGTTTCCTGCTCTGGGACATCCCGACATATTCAGAGATCAAGGCGGCCTATGACTTGCGCCGGGAGGATGACGCTCTACTGCCACAGGAAGGCGATGGGCTGGATCAGGGTTCGGTGAAGGTATATTCATTGATCAGATTGCAGAACCATTCGGCGGTCAGGGCCGGGGCGGAATATTCAAGAGGGGTGAAAAGGAACGTCCTTTGGAACTCCACATCGGATTTTGAGCTGCTCTACCCAGACGTGATGGTGGACACGATCGGCGGCAATCTCCAAAAGGAGCAATATTCATGCTACGGAGCTTGGTCCGGGCTGATCGGGAAGGCGCACATCGGGGTTTACGGTGGTTACAGGGCACTGCACGAGTTCCGTCAGGTGGATCCGCGTCCAAGATCGGTCACATCCGACCTGAACGCAGCGCTGACCGGTGGAATCGCGGCCAAAGGCTATGTCTTTGACCTTAACGCCGCGTTCAGGGTTTACAAACAGTCGCAGGATGTCAGTTTCTATGATCCGCTTGGGGCGAACACCTCGGAACTGCATTTCACAGGTCTGGGAAGCCATTTCGCCAGATTCGACGGTGCGGGAGACTTTACCTCAAGCAGGTACAATGGCCACGGTTGGGAAGTCTCCGCGACGGTCACGCCGGGCCATCCCGACGGTTGGACCGGATTGCTGTCCTACAACAGCTTGGGCATCGAATGTCTGCTGGTCGCCAACAATGGAGTGCCTATCTCGGATCTGTGGATTCAGAAAGTGGACGGTCTTGTCGGTTACAAACGGCTCAGCGGCTCCGTGAAGTGGAATATTCTCGCAGGGATAGGCTACGAGCTGCGGCAAAGCACGGAGAACATCATCGACACGGGCAAGAACAAGGAATATGCTGTGTTAGGTTCCCTGACTATGTACCGGAACCGGATTCTGTCCGCCAATCTTAAAGGCGCGGTGGAGATTCCGTCAGCCGCAGGAACGATCAGCGTGGCGCCGGACTTTGAATATTACCAATCGTCCGCCGAATACATATTCCCGAAAAGGGAGATGTCCTTCGGATTCGCGGAGGCGGGTTTGAACGCGGGTTTGAGGAAGTCGCGCAAGGAGTGGCTGTTCAGCGCCGAGGTGAGGTTCAACCACGCATTCGGGATGGCCGGGACGCTTTCGATTCCGGCGGAGTACACTGAAGCGAGGGTTCTGGATCATTACGAGCATTTTCATTCGATGATCACCTCAGACAGGACGACAGCCGGACTGAGCCTTGGAATCCAGCGCAAGGTCGGGCAGAACACTGCCGTTTTCCTCAGGCCGGATTTCACTTTCAGAGCCATCGACGGCTTTGGGCACGCTGGGTTTCTGACCGCCGCGATAGGACTGGCGTTTTAGACAGAATTTAATTATTGTCAACAACTGATAGATTATGAAAAAGTTACTTTTGATCCTTTCGGCAGCGCTCGCGCTTGCAGCCTGCAAAAAAGATGAAGATCCTGTCTTCACAATTTCAACCGAGGAGTTGAAGTTTGACGCCAACGGAGGCGAGCAGAAAGTTTTCATTTCCACCAACAGAGACTGGACGGCACAGGTGCCGCAGACAGACACTTGGTACACGCTCTCAGCTCTCAGCGGAACTTCCGACACAGAGATCACCGTCGCGGTCGAGCCTTACGAGGACGCTACCCCGAGAACCTCTACGCTGACATTCGACACGGCTCTCGGACTGCAATCTTTCAAGATCACCCAGAACGGTCCTGTTCCGCCGGAGCAGCCTGAGTCTTCCGCTTTGAAGGTCAGAGGCAAAGGTGGCAGAGTCGCTTTCCCTGCCGTTCAGGGCTATGTGTATGAAGTAGGTGAGACTCCGGAATGGATTTCCGTGGCCGAGACCAGAAAGGACAGTGTCGTCCTTCAGCTTGACACCAACAGGACAGACGCTTACCGTACCGCTGATGTTGTTCTCAAGACAACCGCCGGAGCGGAATTGGAGAAAGTCTCTCTGGAGCAAAGCTGGAGAAACATCGAGCCGGGCGAGGTTCTTATCGAGGAAGTGTTCTTCACCAGCAACGCTCTTCCTACAACCGGCAAGCCGGACAAGTTCCACGGGGACCAGTATTTTAAGATCACGAACAACTCCGACGAGCTTCTCTATCTTGACGGCCTTATGATCTCAGAGGCAAAGTACCCTTCTTCCACAAAGACTCCGTTTGAGTTCCTGGATCCGATCAAGAAAGAGGCCTGTGGTGTGGGAACCGTCTATGTCATTCCTGGCGGCGGACACGATGTTCCTGTGGAGCCTGGTAAATCCCTGATCATCGCGAACAACGCGCAGAACCATCTGGCGACCAATCCGAACTCATTCGATTTGAGCGGCGCTGATTTCGAATGGTATGACAAGTCCACCTCATCATCCAACCAGGATGTGGACAACCCGGATGTGCAGAACCTTGACATCTGGTTTACTTACTCACTTTCAATCTGGGTTCTCCACGACAGAGGATTCAAGGGTTACATCATCTCTATGCCACCTTACGGTGTCACAAAGGAATCCTACCTCGCCGGCTATAAGTGGGAAGGCAAATACATCAACCACTCCCTCGCCGGAGACTTTGAGATGAACATCTCCAGCGCCTACAAGATTCCTAACACTTGGGTTCTGGACGGCGTGAACACCGCCATCGAGGAGGACTTCCAGTACACCAGTTGGGATGAGTCCATCGACGCCGGCTGGACACACTGCGGCAAGATCGACAAGGACCCTGAGCGCTACGGCAAGTCCGTCCTCCGCAAGAGAGGCAATGACGGCAAGCTGATCGACACCAACAACTCCACCAACGACTTCACCCCGGACTCCACACCGTCGTTGAAAAAATAGGACGATTGGTCGAAAACAGGTAAAAACGGCTATCCCGGATTTTGTATGCAACAAAATCCGGGATGGTTGTTTTGTATCACTTTTTACGCATTGTTTTCCATTCCAATGATAGTTCCAACATGCCATTCACCACATTTCAAGTTTTTCTGTTTTCGAAATGAAAACAAATTGCTATATTTGCATTTTGAAACGAAAGTGTAATCTTTCGACAGATTCGGCAGAGTTAAATAACACAGAACTGGACAGCAGTATCACGAGTTTCCGGATTTCTGAACGAAACTCTGTATGGACATACATAAATAAAAAACATAATATCAGCGAAATGGCCGGAATTAAACAGAACGAATTTGATGTCATAATCATCGGAGGAGGTATTACCGGAGCCGGAACTGCGAGAGACTGCGCACTACGAGGATTGAAAGTCCTTCTTATAGAGCGTCATGACATCGCTGACGGAGCTACCGGAAGAAATCATGGTCTTCTCCATAGTGGAGCCAGATATGCAGTAACTGACCAGGAGTCGGCTGCAGAGTGTATCCAGGAAAATATGATTCTCAAGAAGATTGCAAACCATTGTGTGGATGACACAACCGGCTTCTTCATCACCCTTCCTGAGGACGATTTGGCATATCAGGCCAAATTCGTGGAATCTTGCACAAGGGCAGGAATCAAGGCGGAAATCATTGACCCTGAGGAGGCCAAGAGGCTTGAGCCTTCAGTCAATCCTTCGATTATCGGTGCTGTCAGAGTCCCTGACGGTTCAGTGGATCCGTTCAGACTCTGCTCATCCAATGTAGTGGATGCCAAACTGCACGGCGCCAAGGTTCTCGTATATACAGAGGTCTTGGATTTCGTAAAGAATCAGGATACGATAACGGGTGTCAAGGTCCTCGACCACAAGACGGGCGAAACAGCTGAATACTATGCTCCTATTACTGTCAATGCAGGCGGTATCTGGGGCCATCATATCGCAGAACTCGCCGGCGCAAAGATCAGCATGTTCCCTGCAAAAGGCGCACTGCTTATTTTCGCACATAGAGTGAACGGCATCGTCCTGAACCGTTGCCGTAAGCCGGCCAATGCAGATATTCTGGTGCCAGGAGATACAGTATGTGTAATCGGAACCACTTCTACCAGAGTTCCTTACGAGGAGTGCGACGATATGCATGTTACACCTGATGAGGTAAAACTCCTCATTCAGGAAGGAGAAAAACTCGCTCCATGCCTGAACACCACAAGAATCCTCAGAGCTTACGCAGGCGTACGTCCGCTTGTTGCAGCAGATGGTGATCCAAGCGGCCGTAACATCAGCCGAGGCATCGTTCTGTTCGACCACGAAAAACGTGACGGCATCAAGGGCTTCATCACCATCACGGGCGGAAAACTCATGACATACAGGTTGATGGCCGAGATGGCCACGGACCTGGTATGCGAAAAACTGCATAACAGCAAGAAGTGTGAAACCAGAACAACACCTCTTCCGGGCTCCGGCAACGGTGATGTAAAGGAGGTCTCCCAGAAGATATGGACAAACCCTACGACAGCGCAGAAAGCTACGGTAGGACGCGCCGGGAGCATGGCCTCCAGAATCCAGCTTGAGACCAAAGAAGAGCAAAGTCTCGTCTGCGAGTGTGAGGAAGTCCCTGAAAGCGAGGTTGTCAATGCCATTGAAAATCTCGATGTCCATAATCTTGTCGATCTCAGAAGGCGCACCCGCGTCGGCATGGGAACATGTCAGGGTGAAATTTGCGCCTGCCGTGCAGCAGGCCTGCTCAGCAAGGCACATGGCTGCGCAGAAAGAGCCAGGGAGGACCTCGAGAAATTCATGAACGAAAGATGGAAAGGAATGTATCCTGTCGCTTGGGGCGAAACATTGCGCGAAGCTGAGTTTACATCGTGGGTTTATTCGGAATGTCTCGGTATCGGTGGCGAAAAGGGGATTGATGCCAATCCTGATGCACCTGAACTGGGTTAGGAACTAAAAACAATCAGGAATTATGAGATTTGATACTATAATAATTGGTGGCGGTCTTGCCGGTCTTGTATGTGGACTGAAGCTTCAGAAGGCCGGTAAAAATTGTGCCGTCGTTTCTGCCGGTCAGAATGCAATGCATTTCTTTTCGGGCGGATTCGGTCTGCTTTCCAGAATGCCGGACGGCACACCTGTAGAAACTCCACTGACAGCCATTCCTTCTCTACCTGCTGAGCATCCTTACTCAAAGATAGGTGCAGAGAAAATCGGAAAATATGCGGAGGAGTGCAAGACCCTTCTGAATGAAGCCGGACTGACATTGACAGGAGACGCATCCAAAAACAGATATGTTATCACTGCGACGGGCACCCTCAAGCCGGCATGGCTTGTGTCCGACGATATCGCATCGGTCAGCGGAACCAATGAGGCAATATGCAAAAAGGCATTGATAGTCAACATTGAAGGCTTCCTTGATTTCAATACTTCTTTCATCGCGAAGTCATTAGAGAATAATGGTGCTACCTGCAGAATCACAGCAGTTACCACTGACGAAATCAAGCACCTGAGACGCAACCCGACTGAAATGCGCGCGACCAATATCGCCAGGTTGATGGAAAAACCTGAAGTTCTCGCGACCTTCATTTCCAAGGTCAATGCAGCTGTCTCTGACGAGGATACCGTTGTCCTCCCTGCCGTTTTCGGACTGAAAAATGAGGCAGTATTGAAGGAAGTAAAGGAAAAAGTCAATGCCAAAGTGCTTTTCCTCGGAACGCTCCCTCCGTCAGTTACCGGTATCCGCTACCAGCAGATGCTGAAAGAGGCATTTGAAATTGCAGGAGGCGTATTCCTCATGGGTGATCAGGCGGTTTCCGCAAGATTTGACGGAAACAAGGTAGTTGCCGTTTCCACAGCCAACATGGGTGACATTGAACTGACCGGTGACAATTATATACTTGCATCCGGAAGTTATTTCGGACATGGACTCATCGCTGACATTGAAAAGATTATAGAGCCGGTATTCGGTGCAGACGTTCTTTTCGACGCGGACAGAAACTCATGGTACGACAAGAATTTCTTCGCGCATCAGAACTACATTGGTTTCGGTGTTGCGACAGACGGTTCGTTCAAAGTCATGAAAGACGGAACTGCAATAGAGAATCTTTATGCGGCAGGTTCCATCCTTGGAGGTTACAATCCTCTTTATGAGGGCTGCGGTGCAGGTGTGGCGCTCATGACAGCATTTAGCGTAACTGATTCAATTCTAGGGCGATAATCATGAAGCAAAATTTAGAAATTATGTCAAGCAGTATAAGTGAAAATAATTTCGAGCAGTGTATCAAGTGCACAATCTGTACAGTATACTGCCCGGTCGTTCCTGTAAATCCTGATTATCCGGGCCCTAAGCAGGCCGGCCCGGACGGGGAGAGGCTCAGGCTGAAGAACAGATATTTCTTCGACGAGGCCCTCAAATATTGCCTTAATTGCAAGAGATGCGATGTTGCATGTCCTTCCGGAGTTAAAATTTCCGACATAATCCAGGAGGCGAGAATCAAATTCAGCACCCGTAAGCCGAAACTCCGCGACAGGATGCTTGCCAGCACTGATTTCATGGGAACAATGGCCAGCCCGTTTGCTCCTATTGTCAATGCAGTCCTTCCGATCAAGCCTGTAAAGGCCGCTCTCGATGGAGTTCTCGGCATTGACCACAGGCGTACCTTCCCTAAGTACTCAGGCACCAAATTCGAGGCCTGGTTCAAGAAGAATGCTGCAGCAAAACAGTCCGAGTTCAAGAATCAGATAGCATATTTCCACGGCTGCTATGTTAATTACAACTATCCTCAGCTCGGAAAGGATTTTGTGGCCGTGATGAATGCTCTCGGCTATGGCGTCAATCTTCTCGACAAGGAAAAATGTTGCGGTGTGGCCATGATTGCAAATGGACTTACAGATGGCGCAAAGAAACATGCTGAACATAACGTTGATGTTCTTCAGAAAGCTGTGGACAAGAACCTTAAGGTCCTAACGACTTCATCCACTTGCGTTCTTACGATGAGAGATGAGTACAGGGATCTTCTGAAGATAGACAACAGCGGAGTGCGTGACAGCCTTCTTCTGGCGACCAAGTTCATCTACAGCCTCATCGACGCGGGAAAGGTCAAGCTTGCATTCAAGAAAGACTACAAGGCGAATATCGCATATCATACCCCTTGTCACCTTGAGAAACTCGGTTGGGGAATATTCTCAGTATCACTTCTGAAAATGATACCTGGTGTCAAGTTCACTATGCTTGACAGCAACTGCTGCGGCATTTCAGGTACCTACGGATTCAAGAAGGAGAACTACGAGGTCTCTCAGGCCATCGGAAAGCCTCTATTCGACCAGATCGGACAGGTTGCTCCGGACTTCGTGGCATGCGACTGTGAGACCTGCAAGTGGCAGATTGAAATGAGTACCGGAAAAACGGTCAAGAATCCTATCAGCGTACTCGCTGAGGCACTCGACCTCGAAGCCACAAGAAAACTGAACTTTTAGTAGTTTGAGATTATAGACGTGCCTGACACGCGAAAGAGGCTGACCCAAAAGGTCAGCTTCTTTGTTTATAAGGATAGTATCTGAAT
>ENA-OUOU01000066-OUOU01000066.1-human-gut-metagenome-genome-assembly--contig:-NODE-66-length-76016-cov-14.303300_pt1 | contig 76016 bp, 51 predicted proteins | sample MGYA00237936_ERZ548765 | MGnify/ENA primary metagenome ERZ548765 (study PRJEB26490, sample SAMN05356889) | human gut metagenome | biome: terrestrial biome; feature: human-associated habitat; material...
CGTCGAGGTTGGCTCCCGGCCTCATCATCAGGAAGGACAATGTCGAACCCAACGGCCCGCTGACCATCAGGTCGTTGCGGGGTCTGTAGCCGAGAACCTGCGGCGCGCGTTCGAAATTGGCGATGACCGCTGTCTCGTTCAGCAGCACGGTCTTATCCAGATCCTTGATGACCCCTGACACGGTGTAGACAAGTGAGCTGTCGTATGGATCGCCATTGTCATCACTCACGAAGACATATCGTTTCCCCTCGATTTGAAGCGGCTGGCCAAGAGCATTGCCGTCAGGGAACAATGCCTTGGCAAGAGACTCTGTGACAACACATTTCTCAGGGCTGTCCAAGGCGGACTCACGGTCTCCTTCTATCATCTTAAAATCAAAGAATCTGAAGAAATTGGAGTCCGCGAGCATTATGTTGCCGGCGTTGTCCCCTTGTGCTTCCTCATAGACTCTGTCCTCGTGCTTTATCTTTCCGTTTTGCATATAGACGCAGCAGACATCTTCCACCTCCGGGTACCTGCCCTTGAGTGAACGGGAGCAGTCCGGCCATGACATGAGTGTGTTCCTGTTCTCTGTGCCCAGCACGTAGATTCTCTCATGGTTCCTGTGCCATTTGTCGATGCTGAACTGCCGGTAGGTGTAGTCCCCGATCAGTATCACGAACATCAGCGAGAGCGCCAGTCCCACCATATTGATCACCGCATAGAGCGGATTGTTCTTCAGAAATCTCAAGAAATATTTCATTGCCTAAATTCTTTTGTCATATAGTAATATGTAAAAAAAGGTATCTGCGGACAATGCCACTGACAGGCCCAATGCCTCGATTACGGCATAGAGTTTATTTTTCGAGAGGAATTTCAGATATGTGCTCATGGCCGAATTGCACGTTTTGATAATTACTTTATGATAAGTTCATCCTTGTCACCGCAACTGTCGTAAGAGGATATGATGATCTTCTCGCCCGGCTCCAGACCTTCTATAACTTCGTAATACTGAGGGTTTTGGCGGCCTATGCGGACACTACGTTTCGTCGCTTTCGTTCCATCGGCATTGACAACATACACCCACTTGCCGCCAGTTGCCTGGTAGAAGGAGCCGCGCGGGATGATAACGGCCTCTTCGGGCTGGCCGAGCTGCACATTCATATAATATGTCTGTCCCGCACGGATATTTTCCGGCTGCTGTCCTTCGAAGCGAAAATCCGCCTTGAACTTACCGTCACGAACCTCAGGATAAACCTTGCGGATGACTGCTGAGTATTTCTCATTCTGACGCTCGAAGGTCGCCTCGAGACCAGGCACAATTCTATCAATGTAATGCTCATCTATCTGAGCTTCAATCTTATACGAATCAAGGTTGTTTATCTGGCCGATTTTGGAACCTGCTGCCACCGACTGTCCGAGTTCCACGTCGAGAAGTCCGAGTTCTCCGCTGATAGGCGCCTTTACTGACAGATTTTCCTTGCGTCTGCGGATCATGCTCATATTGATACGCATATTCTCCAGACTCTCATGCATCTGCGCAATCTGAGTGCTGCGGTAGAGACTGTCCCCACGCTCACGGTCAATGACAAGTTCAAGCTTGTCTTTCGCCAGGTCGTAGTCTTCGGATGCTTTCAGATATTCTTCCTTGGCAATGAGTTTTTCTTCATAGAGAGCTTTGTTCTGTTCATACGCCCTCTTGGCTCTGCGCACTTCTATCTGAAGTGTAAGCTTGTCCTGTCTTACCGAGAGTTTCTGCTGTTCCATCGAAATCATGGTATTGCGCAGGATATTTTCCTTCTCAGCAAGTTCCGCTTCAGAGTTAAGTATCTGCATATCAAGACTTTCATTGGACAGTTCAACAATGACATCACCGGCATTGACCTTACTTCCTTCCTCGGCTATGATTCTCTGGACATTGCCTCCTTCTGTCGGGCTGATCTGGACTGTGGTCATCGGCTGGACCTGACCGCTGACGCGGATATAGTCATTGAACTCGCCTCTCTTTGCGGTTCCAGTGATGATGGAGCTGCCGTCAACTCGCACTGCAGAACTTTTCCCAGTGATTATCAATAAAATAAGGACGACTACCAATGCCGCTCCTGCCCAATATTTTATAGCTTTCTTTGTAAATGCGGCAGCCAATCCTGTTTTCTTTTCTATTATCTTATCCATGATGAAAGTTTTTTACTGTTCCAAATATGATACTCCGTTATAGTACTCGACGACACGGCGCTTGAGCTGGTACTGCAGTTCGGCATTGAGCTTTTCCGCTTTGGCTTTCAAGTAGTTGGTCGAAGCCGTATTATATTCTATCGATGATATCAGCCCCTGTTCGAATTTTCGGGCGTTGAGTTTGTATGCCTCGTCATACACGTCCGCACGTCTTTCCGCCTGAAGCAATGCGGACTCGGCTCCATCCCTGTCCTGAATCGCCCTGCGGACTTCCGATTCGACGTCGCGAAGGGATTTGTCATATTCCAAGCTGGCGCGTTGGTATGCGTTCTTCTTTTTGGCCAATGCCGTATGTTTCTGAAGTCTATCGAATATAGGTATGTTCAATGACAGCTGTACGTATTCACCTCCGTTGTTCTTGAACTGATGCCAATAAGGGGTGGCTTTGTATCCTACCTGTCCAGGGTATGTATAATAACTTGTGGACCAGCCTCCATAGAGTCCGAGTGAAGGGAGGAACTGCCATTTGGCTGTCCTGAGGCTGCGGAGGGCATTGTCCATCGTGCCTTTGGCTATCAGCACGGACGGCATTGACGCGACCGCAGTATTTATCACGTCTTCGGCAGAAGAGTTGCCGGATTCGAATTGGAGTGACGACAAGTCCGAGTCTATAGTAAGTTTTTCATCTACAGGCCAATACATCACGTCCTCCAATGTTATCAGGGCATTGTCCCTGTTATTTATGGCTGTCGTTAGTTCGTATTCCCTGTCTGCCAGGTCGGCTTTCATCTGGACCACGTCAGCATAACCTTTCGAGCCGAGTTCTTCCTGACGTTCTGCCAATTTGACTGCGTTTCTGGCGTTTTCGGCCTGCTCCGTGAGGATTTCGACCAATTTTGTGTAATAAATGACATTGAAATAAGCCTCGATTGTGGCAAGACAGACTTTGTCTCTTTCCTGCCGCTCCTGCGAGTGGCCCATCGCAACTGCGGTCCTGGTGATTTTCAGGTTATTGATTGCGGAGAATCCGTCGAATAGGCTGATGCCGGCAGAGACTGAAAAGCCTTGGTTCAATGATGTCGTGGTGACGTAAGTATTTGTTTCAGGGTCGATTGAGCGTCCCCATCTGTAGTAGCCGTATGAGTTTCCATCGACTGAAGGCGTGAATGCCTTGAGTATTGCGTCCCGCCTGTCCAGTCTCGCGTCATCATTTTTGGACTGCTGGATACGCACCTGAGTAGAGTTGCTGACCGCGTATTCCATACATTCGCGGAGTGTCAATGTCTTGGTCGTGGCTGGTTGTTCTGGAGCCTGAACAGAAACATGTTCCGTCACTTGGTCTGTATCATAAGTCGTCGGCAAGACCTCTCGAGTTGACTCCAGGCTCGCCAGTTGCGCAATAATCTTCGTGCCATTGGCATCTCTCTGTTCTGTAGCCAAAGGTGAAGTCCCCTGAGCATGGACTCCGGCCGTCACTGATGTCAATACCATTATAGCGATAATCCATTTCATAATCTTGGTCGTTTTCCTAAGATATGAACATGTGGCGTGCCAGAGTAGGCAATAGATTATCCTTCAATGATTTATATATTTCAGCCTTTCCTGTCCCTGTAAAGAATCTTTACAAATCTGTAAACATATTTTACAACGGACACTTAGTAACATTCAAAAAATAACCTGCATCATCTAAGGGAATCTTTTCGGTCTATATTTCTTTTCTCATCAGTCGTGTACGTCCAGTACACTCCTTCTTCGAAAAGAAATCTATCCTCGAAAATCTTCTCCTAATCTGAAGCAGGTTATTTTTTTCACGTTACTTATGCCGCGCAACCACCACGGCGGAGATGCAATTTCGTGCGGAATAAAACGTTTAATAGGAACAAAACATACTTGTAAAGCGCTTTTGTCCCACTTAAAACGTTTCCGTGGTACAAAATACCTTTTATGTCAAAATTAACAGCCTCTGCCCGCGGGTAGGTCTCCAGCGGATTTCTAATTCAGAAAGTACTAATTATCAACGTATTACAAAAACATCCTCCGCCGACGGCATAGGCCCAGGTCTCCTGCCACATAGATATCGAGAGACAAACTCCAACGATATCCCCGCGGCAAAGAGAGGCGGGCAGAGGTCCTGGCGGTGACCCGTGGTCACCCATGACCTCGTAAATGGGAGGTGCCGGCGCAGCCGGAGGGATGAGCGCCAGCGAAGGTCTCCGCCGGGGCCTCTGCCCGCTGCCATTAATCACCGACGGGCGTCACCATGATACGCCACCGCCATTAATCCACCTCCCGCAGGATGTGCTGCAATTTCGTACGAGATAAAACGTTTAATCGGAACAAAACATACTTGTAAAGCGATTTTGTCCCACTTAAAACGTTTTCGCGGTACAAAATACCAACACTATTTACCAATTATGACCGGAAATCGACCACAAACTCCGCCTATCTCGCACTAAGGGCACGCATGGCATTGAACACAGCCAGAACGGTAACACCTACATCAGCAAAAACGGCCATCCACATGGTTCCCAGGCCTACTGCAGCCAGAGCAAGGATAGAAACCTTGACACCGATAGCGAACCAGACATTCTGGCGGGCAATCCGTATCGTTCGACGTGCTATCCGGACGGCAACCGCAATCTTGGACGGCTTGTCATCCATCAGGACCACATCGGCAGCCTCTATGGCAGCGTCACTGCCTAGACCACCCATGGCGATACCGACATCGGCACGCTTCAGGACAGGCGCATCATTGATGCCATCGCCCACGAACGCAAGCACCTTACCTGCAGGCTTTTCCGAAATCAGGCGCTCCACCTGAGCCACCTTGTCGGCAGGAAGCAGACCGGCATGGTATTCATCCAGACCGAGTTTTTCCGCGACCTCCTTGCCGACAGCCTCCCTGTCACCTGTCAACATTACAGTCCTGTCCACACCCAGTTTCTTCAAACTTCTGATCGCCTCGGCACTGTCATTCTTAACCACATCACTTATGACGATATGACCTGCGTATTTGCCGTCCACCGCCACATGCACAATCGTGCCTGCAAGATGACAGTCATGCCATTCGACACCCAGATCATCCATCATCTTCGAATTTCCCACACAGACAGTCCGCCCGGCAACCTCGGCCCTGACACCGCGGCCGGCAATCTCCTCCACATTCGCAACTTCGCATCCGTCAGAGGCTTCCGCTGGGAAAGCACTACGCAAAGCCGCACCTATCGGATGAGTCGAAAAATGCTCCACATGCGCAGCCAGATGCAGCAGTTCCCGCTCATCGAAATCCGTCGGATGAACAGCCTCGACCTCGAACTTACCATAAGTCAATGTCCCTGTCTTATCGAACACGACCACTCCCAGATTCGCCAACGCATCCACATAATTGCTTCCCTTTATCAGAACCCCCTTCCTCGACGCGGCACCAAGCCCGCCGAAAAATGACAGAGGCACACTGATTACAAGCGCACAAGGACAAGACACTACCAGAAATATCAAAGCGCGGTGCAACCACGTCGGAAAAGAATCCAGAAAGCCCGCTTCCGCAAAAACAGGAGGGACAAAGGCCAGAATCAATGCTGCAATGACGACCACAGGCGTATATACCCTGGCGAATTTCGTAATAAATGACTCGCTCCTGGACTTGTTCTTATCCGCACTTTCCACCAAGTCAATGATTTTCGAGACAGTACTCTCACCGAAAGCCTTCGTAGTCTTCACCCTGACCACACCGGAAAGATTAATGCAGCCGGACATGATACTGTCGCCGACCGAAATATCACGCGGAAGACTTTCTCCTGTCAATGCTGCCGTATCAAGCGAAGTTTCACCCTCTATGACATTACCATCTATCGGAACCCTCTCACCTGGTTTCACGACAATAATTTCACCTATTGCCACATCCTCCGGAGACACCTCTGATACACGTCCGTCTCTTTCCACATTAGCTACATCAGGCCTTATCGCCAGAAGATGGGAAATGCTGTCCCTACTCTTTCCTTCAGCATACTCCTCGAACAGCTCCCCTATCTGGAAAAACAGCATAACAAACACAGCCTCAGGAAATTCCGTCTCAGCACCAGGAAGGAAACCGATGCACAAGGCTCCGATGGTCGCCACCGACATCAGGAAATCTTCATTGAACAAATCCCCTTCAATGATACCCTCAGCCGCCTCCTTAAGAGTTCCGAAACCAATCAGCAGATAAGGTACAAGATATATGACAAGCAACTGCCACACAGAAAGTTGACAAAACTTCTCGATACAGACGGCACAGACGAGCAAGACCGTCGTCACAGAAATGAGAGTAATTTTCCGTTTCATAACTTCGATTTTGAAAACGCTGCAAAGTTATTGAACTGAAGACGCAACCAAGTTGCAAATCATGTCAATGTGATAAACAAGAGAAAAAACGCCTACAGCACAATTGTAAACACCGTAGCCTCAGGAGTGGAAGAAGTCAGATTTATGGTGCCGCCATTGAGACGGATAATCTGACGGCAGAGACTCAGGCCGACACCCGTACCGGAAATCCCCTTGGTCGTATAGAACGGCACAAATATCTGCTCCCTGCCGGTTTCACTGATCGGCTCCCCGTTATTGGCAACATTGATGACAGTACGCTCCCTTTTGTCTATCGAAGCGGTTATGTCAATGTCGGAAGCCCCGGCCTGGACGGCATTCTTGATAAGATTATTCATCACCTGAGAAATCTGGCCATAATCAGCATACAGGATGATATCCTCAGAAAGCTCATGATACGAAACCTTGGCCGACGGCCAATTCGCCTGAGCAATAGTCACAGAATCATTGACCAAATCCCTGAAATAGAAGGCTTTGCGGATTGGAGCGGCAATATGCGTCAGCGAGCGGTAGGACTGCACGAAACTGATAAGGCCCTCGGATGACGAGGAGATCGTACCCAAGGCCGAACGGACATCTTCGGTATCGTAGGCGTCCAGATTCTGAGACAACGCCGAACTGAGCGATGCGATAGGCGTGACAGTATTCATGATTTCGTGGGTAAGAACACGGATGAGTCTCGTCCACGATTCAGACTCATTGTTTTCCATCTCGCGGGTGATGTCATTGAAGGTCACGATGCTGACATCCTTACCGTGAAGCCTTGCAGTACAGGCACTTATGGAGAACTGCACCGTTCCACGTTCAGAAATGAGCGACGCCCTCGATTCCGCCTCAGAAGCACTGCGGAAGGCATTGGCCAATTCCGGAGAAATCCTCTCGATCTGCCTGAGAGAAGAGATGTCGGACATGCCAAGAAAGCCGCGCGCAATTACGTTGGAATAGTCGATTTTGTCTCCATCGATAACGATTACCCCGCTCTGCACATGGTCCAGCATGATTCCGAAATAACGCTCCCGCTCACGTATGTCGGACTTTTCAGCCTCGAAAATGGAGCGCAACCGGTTCAACGACTTGTTCAGCCTCCTGTCCGACCAATGGTCTTCTGAATACCGGAACGCCGACTCCCCGCTGTCCAGCGCATCAGACATGAAGTCAATCTTGCCGATGATTTTCCTGCGGACCAGCGCCCTCGTCACAATGTAGGTCAATGATGCAACGACAGCTCCGCCGAACACAATCCAAGTTGCGCCCAACTCCCCTATTGTGACAGACTCCATCATATTCCGTATTTCTTAAGTTTCGCGTAAAGTGTAGGACGGCTGATATCCAGAGACTTGGCCACCATCGAAATATTCCCGTCATAACGGGCCATAGCAGCACGGATAGTCTTCTCCTCCATATTTTCCATCGTATCACCAGCATTGATCTCCATCCCTCCCGCGGACGCGGACAGGTCGAGACCGAACCCGCCGATGACCTTTCCTTCGGAAAGAATGACAGCTTTTTCAATGCAATTGCGCAGTTCCCTTATATTTCCCGGCCACGCATAGGACTCCAGCTCCACCTTCGCCATCGGGGACATTGACACTACTTCGCGGCCATATTTTCCGGCAAATTCGGAAAGGAACTGCATCGCCAACGGGACAATTATCTCCTTTCTGCGTCTAAGGGGAGGAAGTTCCACGCTGATGGTATTCAGCCTGTAATACAAATCCTCACGGAAAAGGCCGTCCCGTATCATTGACGGAATATCTGCATTGGTAGCACATATAAGCCTGATATCCACCGGAATGGACTTGGTGTCGCCGACTCTCGTGACACTGCGGCTCTGAATCGCGCGGAGCAACTTGGCCTGTGACTGCACAGGTATATTGGCAATCTCGTCGAGGAAAAGGGTTCCGCCGTCGGCCTGCTCGAATTTCCCGGGATGGTCAGATTTGGCATCGGTAAACGCTCCCTTGACATGGCCGAAGAGTTCACTTTCGAAAAGGGTTTCAGTAATCGCACCGGCATCCACGCAGACCATTGCCTTGTCGGCACGTCCGGAAAGTCTCTGGATTTCATGGGCCAGGACATCCTTTCCGGTTCCGTTCTCACCTGTTATGAGCACAGTAGCATCGGTAGAAGCTATACGTTCCACATTATGCCTGAGCTGCTGCATCTCAGGTCCTTCACCCCAGAACATCTGAGGCCCGTCATTGACATTGACACTTGCCCTTGCATTGACCTTCCGGTCCCTGATTCCCGTCAGGGTCTCGATCAGTTTGGCATTGTCCCAAGGCTTGACGACGAAATCCGCGGCTCCGCGTTTCATTCCTTCGACGGCCAATGCTATGTCCGCGTAAGCCGTAAACAGTACCACAGGCATCTCAGGCCACCTTTTCTTGAGTTCTGAAAGCCAGAACAGGCCCTCGTTCCCGGAGTTGATGTCCGTCTTGAAATTCATGTCCAGGAGAATCACGTCAGGCATCATTGACTCGGCCGTACTCATGAGCGAAACCGGGGACGGAAGTGTCTGGACTTGAGCGAAATACCCGCCCAGCAGTATCTTCAAGGCGTCACGAATGCCTTTATTGTCGTCAACAACCAGTATTTTACCTTTTTTCATTGTCATCAGATTTGGTTTATTGTCCGGCCTCCGGAAAGTGCCAATGCAAAAATACAGAATTAAGAAAATAAAAACAACCGCGCCATACTTTCACAAGCATGACGCGGATAAACCATGTAAGGTTTCTACATCAATGTTAAACTAATCATTTTTAAGCGAATCCACAGGGTTGGAAGTCGCCGCGTCCCAGCTTCGGAGCGTAACAATCAGCATTGTAATCGCCAGCACTATCAGCAGGGACAATGCGAATACCCACCAGTGTACCGGCGTGTGATATGCAAAGCCCGCGAAGTATCGGTTAATGACCCACCAGCTGAGCGGCGCCGCAATTACGAAGCTGGCCAGCACAATGCGTATATACTTGGCATTGAACATCTTGAGTATGTCGCCTACGCTTCCGCCCATCACTCTCCTGACTGCGATTTCACGACTTCTGTGCTGCGTGTCGAAAAGCACTAGGCCGAAGACTCCCATCAGGGAAATGATGATTGCCACCAGCGTAAATATGCTGATAAGCGTGGACAATCGGCTTTCCTGCCTGTACTGGGCTCCGAGCTCCTTGTCGAAGAAATCAATATTATACAGCTCGTCATCAGCATAAGGCACCATCTCTTTCACGGTCGCAATAACGAACTTGATGACAGACTGGACATCAGCACCCGGCGCAGTCCTTATATAGACCTGATGAAGTCCGTCACGCCATCTGTGTTTACCGAACACGTAGAAGGCGAAATCACCACGACCATACTGCAAAGGCCTGAAATTAAAGTCCTTACAGATACCGGCAGTCACAGTCCCGTCCTCATGTCCAGGCGCAGGAGTAACGAAATCCACGTCAAAGTCTTTCTTCGCCTGCTCGTTGAAGATCATCACTCCGCCTTCAGACACCTCATCCGATTTCATGAAATCCCTGCCGTCCACTATATCTATCCCCATGAATTTCAGGAAATTGTACGCCACAGGGTAACATTGGAAATTAATAGTCTTTCCCTTATAGCCACGTCCCCAGCCCATTCTTGAAGTATTGACAATACGTCCGTCGGCCCACGTAATGTCCTGAATCTGAGGATTGCTGCGCAACTTGTCCTCGAATGCCTCGTTCTGGGAACCATACCAACAGACATCATAAGGAATTTTACCGCTAAGGAGGCAGGACTTGTCGAAGCCCATGTCGTAGTTCATCAGGTAGGTATGCTGCATCTTGATGAACATGGCGCAGATAATCAAAGACATTGATATGACGAACTGGAAACCGATGAGCGCCGTGCGGAGCCTGCGTCCCGAAGCGGAGCCGCTGAAGGAGCCTTTCAGAACCAATGCCGGCTGGAACGACGTGATGTAGAATGCAGGATAGATGCTTCCGAGGACCGCCGTCAGGACAGCAGCGCCGACCGTCATCGCCAGCACGGGAACATTGTCCCCGAAAACAGCCGAAGAGGTAAGAATACCTGCGACGCTGGTGCGAAGAAGCAGTATGACGATGATTGCGGCCGATGCCAACGCTATGGCGACAAGGCCTACAGATTCGAATATAAAGTTGAATATCAATGAAGTACGCGATACGCCGAAAATCTTGTAGGTATTCACGGACCGCAACCGAGCAGGGACAAGCGCAAAGAAGAAATTGATGAAATTTATCAATGCGATGAGGATGATGAGCACCGCCACTGTGAGCAAAGTCATGTCCGTGGTGAGATTTCCGGTGCGTCCAGGCTTACCGTCAAGTTCCTTCGTATAAAAGAGTTCAGACAGTGGTATCAGCTTGATGTTGAATTTATTATTGATTTCATCAATGTCTTCGTCAGAGAGTGTCTCTCCCGCACCATCATACAGTTTCTTGAAATAATCGAGAAGTATAGACTTCGATTCCTTTTCGAACTCTTCCTTCTGGGACGCATTCTGGAGTTTCACGCAATAATCGAAAGACCACTCACTGCGATTGTCGATACAATAATCATTCATGTCGTAAACGGCATAGACCGTACCCAGGTCGCTGTTCTTAGGGAAGTCCTTGTATATGGAAACTATCTCTCTCGCACCTTTTTCGCCCTGCGGGTCACTCCATGAAATGCTGTCTCCGAGTTTAAGATCATATTTCTTGGCAGAAGACTCTGATATGGCAATGGTTGAAGGCTTGGAAAGTTCATCAAGTGAGCCCTCCACGGCCTCGAAATTCAAGGCTCTCAGTCCGCCTGCAGAATACTGCATGCGTTCCAGATGCATCTTGACCGGGACATCGTTCCGTCTCGTGTAGCAGACTTCACCGCTTTCATAAGCATACATGCCGAAAACGCCTCCGCCTTCAGACAAGGAAGAGCTTGAGACAAGTGCTTCTCCCAACGGTCTGTTTATGAAGATATTGAACTTTCCCTCAGCATATTGCGAAGGAACAGACATTACGAATGTCCTGTCCGCGTCCTTCAGTGATTTGTTGTAGCCAAGGTTGAAGCAGACCTGCGTCATTATCACGTAGAAGGCAGCGAACGCCACTGCCATTCCTATGATATTCAGCAGGCTGGATACCTTGTACCGTTTGAGGGTGTTCAGAAAATTATTGAAAATGTATCTCATTACAATTCATTCTTGACATCACTTACAATATGGCCGTCGAACAGGTCGATAGTGCGTTGTGCCATAGCCGCATCCTTCTGTGAGTGGGTAACCATCACGATGGTCGTGCCCTCCCTGTTCAGTTCGCAGAGCAGGTCCATGACTTCCTTGCCGTTCTTGGAGTCGAGGTTTCCGGTAGGCTCATCGGCAAGAATCAGTTTAGGGTTTGCGACTACCGCACGTGCAATCGCAACACGCTGCTGCTGACCGCCTGAGAGCTGCTGAGGGAAATGCTTTGCCCTGTGGCTGATGTTCATGCGCGCCATCACCGCCTCCACTTTTTCCTTGCGCTCAGCCGCGCTGAAATCCATATATCTGAGGGGAAGTTCAATGTTTTCGAACACATTGAGTTCATCGATCAGGTTAAAGCTCTGGAAAACGAAGCCGATGTTTCCCTTGCGGAACTTGGTACGATCCTTCTCCTTCAGCTGCGCAACTTCCTGTCCCAGAAGCTGGTAACTGCCGGAAGTCGGATTATCCAGAAGGCCGAGGATATTCAGGAGCGTGGATTTTCCGCATCCTGAAGGGCCCATGATGGAGACGAATTCTCCGTCCTTGATTTCGAATGATACATTGTCGAGTGCAACTGTCTCGATTTCCTCAGTCCTGAAGACTTTGCAAATGTTTGTAATCTTGATCATGATATATGTATGTTTTATTTGTTCTGATATGCTCCGTTTTATTCTGTCTTAATGCTGTCAGCAGGATTTGTTCCCGCCGTGCGTATGACGTAAATGTCTGATATGATGGCAACTATAGCCAGCGCTGCGACTATTGAGCCTACGAAAATCCACCAAGGAAGTCCCGCCTGAAGGCTGAAGTTCTGTTCCCAACGTCCTGCGACGATATAGGCCAGAACCGCTCCGACTGCCACGGACGGCAGGGCCACTGCCATGACATCGCGCAAAAACATTGACCTTATCTGGGAGAACTGGGCGCCGTTGACGCGACGGACCGCGATTTCCTTGCTGCGGCGACGGACTTCGTCAATCGTATAGCCGATGAGGCCGATCAGCGCGATAAAGAGCGTCACTATGCCTCCCGCGAGGATGGAGTTTCTCGTATTGAGGGTATCCACGAAATTCGAAGCGGCGAGTTCATTGCACGGATATATTCTATACCACTGCCCGTCCAGAATTTTTCCTGCAAGTTCATCGGTTTTCTGAAGCTCTTCCGGGGACATCCTGTGATATTTTACGAATATGTAATGGAACATTCCCGCATATTTCTCTGAGTCACAATAGAATATACCCATCGGGCGCCCGCCGAAATCGGATTCTGCCACGGAAAAGCCACCGGTATGCATATCGTCAATGATACCGCATATCCTGACTGGACCAGGTTCATGAGAAGTAACCATCACTTCTCGTCCGAGGACTTCGTCCCATCCGGCAGTGTTCTTCATCATTTTCACGAAATTCCTGTCCACAATCATTTCTGCATCGCTGTTGAGAGTCGGGTCGAAATTGCTTCCTTCCTGAATCTTGATGCCGAAGACATTGAAATAATGTTCATCCACATAATATGCGTCACGGATGTTGAACAGCTGACGGTCTTCGCCGGGAACACTCACATTGTCACCGCTATATCCTGTGAAAGGATTCTGATATGCAAAACAAGCATCTTCCACTCCGGAGAGGGAACGGACCTCATTCATCAGTGTATTCTTCTGAGGCTGAGTCGCTTCAGGCATGGCTATCATCGCCACGTCATCATATTTGAATCCACGGTCCGCGTTCATCATCTTGTCATATTGCAAGTTGATCACGCTCATGACCACAGCCAGGAAAACGACTGCCGCAAATTCCACCGCGAGGAGTCCGAGCTTCCACATGCGCTTGCCGGCGCGATAATTCCTGAATGCCGCAGCCACCGGAATACGGTTGAAGAAGAATGCGGGAAGGAGGCTGTTCAATGCCAGAAGCACGACTATTATTGTCAATGCCAATGCGAGCGGTCGTCCGGTGAAGAGCGCAATGACATTGACACCGAGGATGGTCTCTATCATTGACCTGAACGCAAAGATGAGGATTGCGGCGACGGCGGCTGCGATTGCGGTGTGCACGAGCGCCTCTGCGAACATCATCCCGAAGATGTCTTTTGCACTGCTGCCAAGGCATTTGCGGAGTGCCATTTCGCGTGCACGGATTGCAGCGGACGACAGCACAATCAAGAGGTAATTCAGCATTGACGTGAGCAGAAGCGCGAAGGCTACGAAGGCCAGCACGAGTGTCATATTCCGCTGAGTTTCATCCTCTTCATGAAATTTCACAAATGGCTTTATCGGAAGTTTCATTTCATATCCGGCAGCACGCAACTCGTCCATCGGCATGTGCTTGTCCATGAAGCCAGGGAGTCCGTTTTCGATTTCGCCCGGGTCAATGCCTTTCTTCAGTTTTATGAATCCTTTATAGCGGTCGTTGCCTACCATGTTTTCTGAGCCGTCGTACATGAAATGCCCGATGCTCGGCATGGAGACTATCATGTCCAGCCTGTAGGATGAGTTCAGCGGGAATTCTTCATAGACGCCTCCGACCGTGAGTTCATATTTCTGCGTATCCCCGGCAATCGTGAATTTCTGTCCGAGAACGGCTGCCGCGGCCGCCTTCTCGTCCATTTTTTTGCCTGAGGTCAATGCTGCTGCCATCTTGGTCGCCAACTTGGATGAAATAACCACATTCGCTTCAATGCCAAGTGGTTCTGTCAGGTTTCCTGCCAGGCATTTCCGGTCAAACACCCTGAAGAATGACGTATCGCTTAGACAAGTCAGTCCGGCATCCACGCGTTTGTCCGATTCGGGCATTAACAGAGAGGCGGTCTCGAATATATATGTAAATCTGGTAGCCTCTTCTATCTGCGGGAAGTATTCCTTCATCTTCGGGGCCACTCCTCCGGCGACTTGGGGATAGACCCGGTATATGCCGTTAAGTTCCATGGCTTCGTTCAGATAATATATCCTGTCGGCATCCTTGTAGAAGTCGTCAAATGTCTTTTCGAAGCAGACCTTGGATGCCAGCACGAGGCCGACTGCGAGGCCAACGCCCAAAGTCATGATTTTCAGGACGTTCCTGCGTCCTTTCATCGGCAATGTCCTGACTGCCGTGGCAATATAATTGAAAATGTTCATCTGCTTTGTCCCGGAGATTCCATCAATGCCAATCTGCCGAATCCTTCGGCATTGACATATATCCCATCCGGTCAGAGTTTTGTTTTGCCACTCCTGTGCCATTATTTATAACGCACTGTTTTTCTGCACGTTACGCTGGATATTCCATTTAAATATTGTAAAAAAACTTTACATTCCTGTAAATTTACTTTACATACACTATCTTTGCGTAGCTAAAAAGACGAACATAATGAGAACAGCAATTTATGGCGCAGGTTCATTGGGAACTATTTTGGGCGCATTCATAAGCAAGAAAGGAGGTCAGATCGACCTTATCAATCATAATGAGAAGCATGTGGAGGCTCTCCGCAGAAACGGGGCGCACGTCACGGGGACAATGGATTTCGTTCAGAAGGTCAATGCATTGACAGACAAGGAGATGACTGGACTTTATGATATCATTTTCCTGATGACCAAGCAGCAGGGCAACATTGACACTGTCAATTTCCTGAAAGGTTTTCTGGCGGAGGATGGCGTCATCGTCACTCTCCAGAACGGTCTTCCGGAGCCGCAGATTGCGGAGATTGTCGGGGAGCGGAGGGTGCTCGGGTGCACTGTGGCATGGGGCGCGACGATGACGGGTCCAGGAGTATGCGAACTGACCAGTTCTCCTGACAGCCTGACATTTTCATTGGGCAGCATCTATAAGGAAAGAGGTCATCATTTCGAGGATGTAAAGTCAATGCTGGAGATGATGGGACCTGTGGAGGTGGACGAGAATTTCATCGGAACGCGTTGGAGCAAGCTTCTTATCAATGCTTCGTTTTCCGGTATGAGCGCCGTTCTCGGATGCACTTTCGGCGAGGCGGCCAAGGATAAGGAGTCACGCAGAATCGTCCAGAAACTTATAAAGGAGTGCATCGATGTTTGCGCTGCCTCGGGCATCAGAATCGAGCCTATCCAGGGCAAGGATGTGGTGAGGCTTCTGGATTACCACAATGCTTTCAAGAAGGCTATCTCGTTCTTTATCATACCGATAGCGATTCGCAAGCATGCACGTCTGAAGGCCAGCATGTTGCAGGATATCGAGCGTGGCAAGAAGACTGAGGTGGATTCTATCAATGGTGCGGTATGTGCCCAGGGACGCAAGGCAGGTGTGCCGACTCCGTGCAATGACAAGGTGTTGGAGATTATTCACGGCATCGAGAACGGAGAACTGAAGGCTTCGTGGGACAACTTGAAAAAATTTTAGTAAGCATGAAAAAAGAAGTTGGTAAAGATTTGTGAAGGATTTTCGAGGATAGATTTCTTTTCGAAGATGGAGTGTACTGGACGTACACGACTGATGAGAAAAGGAATATAGACCGAAAAGACGAGCAAAGATTACCAAGTTATTTTTTAAGGATTACTTAGGACATGAGACTTGTAATACAAAGGGTAAGAGAGGCGTCTGTCAGCATTGACGGAGAAAAGGTGTCGGCCATCGGCAAGGGGCTGCTGGTGCTGGTCGGGGTGGAGACCGGTGATACTGAAGATGATGTCAAGTGGCTGGTGGGCAAGACTGCCGGGCTCAGGATTTTCGATGATGAGAACGGTGTGATGAATAGGAGTATTCAAGACATTGACGGTGAGGCTCTTGCCGTGTCGCAGTTCACATTGACGGCGTCCACGAGGAGGGGCAATCGTCCGTCATATATCCGCGCAGCCGGTCACGAACTGGCCGTTCCGCTTTATGAGAAGTATTGCGATTCGCTGGCCGAGGCTCTGGGCAAGCCGGTCGGCCGTGGTGTGTTCGGTGCGGACATGAAGGTGGCATTGGTCAATGACGGTCCGGTTACGATTATCATTGATTCGAAACTGAAGGAATAGTCTGCGCGAATTTGACTTTTGCAAGAATTTATTTACCTTTGTCGTCTATACTATCCGGGGATGTTCTGGTTTTGACAGCATTGATGTCGGGTGGTAAGCACGTCGAGCGTATGGCACGTTTGCTCGTTAATATCAGCGGCCGTAAATTCAGTTGCTAACAACAACTATGCACTCGCTGCGTAATCAACTAGGTTGATCACCTTAATCGGGCCGCCAAGGTTGCGGCTCTGACGAGTATCCCGCAGACTTTAGGCCGGTTATGTTCTGAGTTCGGGGTATCATCCAAACCGGATGCACGGAGGGACTCCTTTAAACTCCGCCAAGACTTAAAGGATAAGCCCCGGTTAGCCCGCCATTCGGCAGGCCGGAGCCGACAATCAAAGGATGGATAAACGTGTAGAAAGCTATCTGGTGCGATGTTTGGACGGCGGTTCGACTCCGCCCATCTCCACTAAAAGTCCATAACGGACTAATTGCCAATATTTTACAGAGTTCGAGTCTCTCAAACGGGACAAAAACGGGACAATTTTTTTCCTTGTATGACGCCCTTGTGGAGTTGTGCAAAGAATTTTTTTCTGCATCCATCCCGCACATTGATTTCATATCCGGAAATACCCACCCTTTTCCGTACAAGCTATGATTTCCTGAAAAGGGCGGAGAGGTTTGCTGAGAAGAAGGGGATCAGTGGAAAAACCCTGTGTATTATGTGAAAGGGTATGCTCCGGAATCTGTAATCCACATCCATTTTCATCGTAAACGGTTCCGCAAAAACGTTTGATGTTGCACCAAGCGTTAATATTACGGCATTTGGTTCCAAGAAAACGTTTTAAATAGTACAAAATAACTCGATGAACATGTTTTGTACCGGGGAAACGTTTTAAATGGTACCAATTCTCGGTTGCAGTAAGATAAATATGCGAACCGATATGTTTCCTCTTCTACAGGTACGCCACTTTGGGCGAATCTTACGGCATTTGGTATCTTAAGGAGGCAACAGCCAAGACCAGCAAGATTCTCAAAAAACTCGGATTAAACCTATCGCTCCTTTCACAAACAAGAGAGAGGAGCCGGGATCCCCAGGGCTTCCCTGCGTATATTACGTATCACATCGGAAGTTACAGTTTAAACAGTTCTTCTTCAATAATCTCCTGAGTATCATTCCCAGTACCCTCCTCATACACAGGAATATTAATTATGTCCTTCTTCTTCGGTGTATATACAATTCCGACACTATATCTTGCCCTCGTCACAGCAACATAAAATTTACTTCTCGTTTCAGGCTTAAGTTCCGCACCATTCAAAATCCATTGAACCATCTGAACTGTCGGATATATCAGAACTCTGTCAAATGATTGCCCTTTTGACACACCGAAGTTCAGGGCGGGGCATTTATTCGATGTATGAGTTGAAACGCTATACCGCAACTGAACGGGCTTGTATCTATCCAGATATTCATCAACATCTTCTTTCCTCACAATATAAACGCCCAAATGATCAACCTCATCTCTGTTTCCTGAAAGACATGGGGTATATTCCGGGAAGATTGAATTAGCGAAATTGCAGATGTCAGGAACGCAACGATAATTCGTATTTAATGTCGAATCGTCATATTCGATAAGACCTTTCCGACTATGCTTTGCAAAATAGTCATTTATCCGCTCCTGACGAAACTGCTTATTCTTGTTGGATTTATTTGTGCTGAAAGTTCCCTGCCTATGATCGCCGACCAAAAGAACATTTATTTCAGACTTCAGCAACAAATCAATAAAATCCAAATCATACCCGGCTAAATCCTGTACTTCATCAATAAATAAATGCGTGTAAATGCAGGACAATCTTGATATTACAAGTCCATTTGTTTTCTGGTCAATTCTACACGCCAGTTTTGCAATTTTATCGGAATAGATCTTGCCCTCTTTGGTCAAATAATGCTTGCAGAAATTCTCCTCTTTTGCCCAAGTAGCTGACTGCTGGTTTACCATTGTCAAATTACTAATCCTTCTCTCGGAATATACAGCCCCTTGGTAAGGACGTACACCATGAGTAAGTAAGAATGAGTACCACGGCATTACAGTTATGTTACAGGGAAGACAATGGGACTCTTCAATTATCCTATTTTTTATTTCTTCGGTATTCTTGTCAGTGTATGTAGTAATTAGTACACGATTGGAAGGACACCGCAACGCCTCTTTTACAAGATGCCGTGTCTTTCCTGAACCTGCGGCTGCTATGATTACTTTATTGCTCATTGAATTGCGTCCAAAATGTACTGAGGATAATTTATCTTTTCTTTGCTTTTAAATATCGCCAACGCACAATCCGTTTTATGGCCTTTCATATAATTCAACAAATCTTCATTCGTATTGAATTCTTTTCCAATAACCTTGCATATTTCATCAAGCGAGTTGGCATTCAATAGGTTAGGTTCTAAAGTATTACAATTATATGCCTTGTCGTCAATCTCTATCGAAGAAGAATTGACAGTTTCATCATAACATATCCTGATATGGTCACTATGTAGATAATCCTTATATTTATCTTTCAGCGCATTAACATTTCCATCATTGTCCGTAACGACACAGGCAGCCAGTTTCAGTTTATCTGCAATTTCAAGAAAACGCAAGAACGACAAATTATAAGCAGAGATAACATCGACCCCATCCTCAATCGGCAATTTCCCATTCTTGTCCAAATAAGCTCTCTGAACAACCAACTCATCAGAAGGCCCCTCGACTAAAATAGCCTTCTTACATAAAATCAGACGCAGTGTATTATAGCCAGGCAAAGATTCGAAATAAGCCTCTGTATCTTTTTTCAGTTCGGATAATCTTAAAGTATTTGTCCCATTCAAAAGTATCAGCCTTGAGAGACCTAATTTATTTGCGACAAAACTGCTATGTGTACTGATAATAAGTTGTTTATCCTTATCCTCGCAATGATGCTTGATATAGGAAATCAGTTCATTCATCTTAGTGTGGGAAAGATGATTTTCCGGCTCTTCCATGAGAATAACGCCAGCGTTGGATGCCTTCTTATTCCCCAAAGCCAGATTGGTTTTGATTATCGCCTGTTCGCCCTTTCCGATGTATGTGAAAGGTATATTGTCAAGGTAAGTCATAAGAAATGATTCCCACGCATTTCGTGAAGACATATCTACTGATATGCCAATCTCCTTATTTGTAATGCCCGATGATCCCTTGATTCCATCATTGATGTCCTTTACTGACTGATTGCCCGAAAAATCATCCTGTAATCCGCGAAAAGCTTGGGTAATCTTTACCACGTCATCGGTATCAAGATTATCCTTGATAATTCTGGAGATATAAATATCGGAGCCATTTGGCAGCTTCCCGTTGTCAGAGTCAATCAGGGCCACTTTTAGCGGTATAAGCCTACTTGTAGCATTATCCCAATTAAATCCGTACCATTTGACTTCGTAATATTCTATCGGCAAACTTTGAACTTCTTTGCCCCTAATCAGAACTTCGTACTCCTCCTTGAACCGTTCATCAAATTCAATAGCTAGACTGACACCGCTTGAATCAGAACTTTCCGAATTGTGTAAACCTCGAAATATCGGAGGAGCATCTTCGCCATCGAAGAACAATTCAATAAGCACCTTTGGAAGATTTGCCTTATGTCCTGCATTCACGTTAGTTAGATACTCATCGACAACATCCTTGTTAAAAATATAGGAGCTTAAGTCATTGCGAATATATCTGTTTCTGAATATGCCTGTAAGCGCAAGGAAAATTGCTTCGATAATAGTTGACTTTCCTGCTTCATTATCACCGACTATGATATTCAAATCACTATTAAGTTCAAGGTCAAATGCGCCCTTGAACTTCTTAAAATTTTCTATATGAACTTTCCGGATATACATTCCTATATCTCCTCATAATAATACGAATAATCAATTCCTTTCATAAAAATCTCCCTATCATCCACCTTGTCCGTCAGGGCTTCTCCAAGCAGATGTTTGATTGCCCTGCTGTCCGCAACACTGCGCTCCATCGCTGACAGATAAGCATACTTGTCAATCCGGCTCCAGTCCACGCAAACACCAAGACGTTTCTTCAAAATCAAATCCAGCCAAATCCGGGTAGTCCTGCCGTTGCCCTCACGGAACGGATGAGCGACATTCATCTCGACATATTTATCCACAATCTGCTCGAAAGTCTCTTCAGGCATACTCTCAATGTTCGACAAAGTCTGGTGGAGGAAAGCTGCCGGAGCAAAAGTAAAACCTCCCTTTGAAATATTCACCTGCCTGATTTGACCGGCAAAATCATATAATCCACCGAACAGATATGCATGAATCTGCTGCAATCCTTTGACTGTGCCTACCTCAACACTGTCGAGCAAAGAACTCTCGAACAACGAATAAGCTTTCTCCTTGCTCTTTCCGTCAATCGTGTTCTCTCCATTGCTAAACCATTCGATAAAACCGGCGGCTTTGTTGTTCGGCATCGATTTCGCCAGCTCAACAACCTGTGACGCATCAATCACATCCGTCAATCGCTTTTTTCCATCAGGCGCTGTCAATTTCAACTGGTTAGTACGACTAACCAGTTCGGGTTTTTCAGATTTCAGTTTGCTCTTCAGATATTTCCAATAATTCCTGTTCTTCGTGTAATCATCCTGTTCATTCAGCACACCGACCACATCAGGAACACAGAACCACCATTTGGCATTTTCCTCATCCCAAACGGCTCTGACCATACGGTCATTGAAAAATCGAAACGATATTTTGCTCATAATTAATATATTTCCCTAATCACCTCTCCAATTCCTCCATCAATTCCTGCGCCCTCAACTTCCGTCTTTCCATCTCCTCCAGCCACTCTTTCCTCCGCTCACGTCTGTCCGTCATATAAGCCGAATACTCCAGCCTGTTCTCCTCCAGCTGACTCCTGACCTCCGCCACCGTCTTCTCAAAAGAGTCCGTTTCTTCTCAGCCAAAACAACTTTTATCCTGTTAAAATCCCTATTCATATCTATACAGATTCGGTTTATTTGTTAAAAGTAATGATTATTTATAAGAAATTGAGTAATTCTGCTGAAAAATGTAGTATATAAGACAATTATTGAACTATTTTTCAATATATAGTTATGGCATCAGACTGTTATAGAATAACTGCCAATTATGAAAAAGAATATTATACTGATCATATCAAGTATCATGGCAACTGTTTTCATTGCCGGATGCGCAAAGACTGAAGAGAAGGCCGACGGACAACAGACAATGTTTTCCGCACAGACTGAAATCGGAATATACAAAGACGGAAAAGCTGTCATTACATTCGACAAGTACAGCCAGCAGATTTCCAGGAATGCTGCAGGAACTCTTTTCAGAATCCAAAGTGACAATCTTGCCAAGGTAGCAGAATGCAAATTCTCCGCCGCCCCGTCAAACGGCAAAGATATCGAGACTACAATTTCATTCACAGGTATCGACTCAGGCAATGTCAGCGATATATTCAAATGCATCAAGACCGACAATTCCAAATGCTACCTCTGGAACGAAAACAGCAAATATGGAATAATAATACCAACTAACTCTAACTAATTCAAGTTTCACAACTTAATGACTTACAATTGCCCATACGGGCTCACAATAAAATGAACTTAACTTTAGTTTATCAATAAGGAAACTTGAATAACTGGCGGCCAAATAATAGCCAAGGGCAGTTCCGATGTTCGGCGGAACTGCCCTTTTTGATACATGAGGATTACTTAGAAACTGTTTTGAAATTATTCACAGAAGGTTTGAGTGGAAAAACCTTCAGATTCAACCGAGGGTTCAGGGAAGATAGCTGGGCCTATCTGACCTGAAAACTCGGGAAGAAGATGAAGGAATTTTACCTCAAACAACTATTCAATCATTTCAAAACAGTTTCTTAGTTTTGCAGAAATGATATTTCGGCGTAATTTCGCACTGACAAAATACAAAAGTGACTATGATTACACATTATATTGGCAGGCCCGACAGCAACGAGGGAAGGAGTGAGGTGGAAACCAGGACCTATGATTTTCTGGATTTGCTTGGCATCCAATACGAAACGGTATGCCACGAGGCGGCATTCACTATGGAGCAGTGCCAGGAAATCGAGAAGACGCTCGGGGTTCCGATCTGCAAGAACCTGTTCCTCTGCAACCGCCAGCAGACTCAGTTCTATCTTCTGATGCTACCGGGAGACAAGCATTTCAAGACCAAATTCCTGTCTTCGGAACTCGGCTGCGCCAGGCTGTCATTCGCGGACGAAAGCAAAATGACCGAACTGCTCGGAATCCATCCGGGTTCGGTGTCGGTGATGGGACTTATCAATGACAAAGAACTGAAAGTCATGCTTGTCATTGACAATGACCTGATGAAATCAGAATATCTGGGGTGCCACCCGTGCATCAATACGGCAACATTGAAAATAAAGATGACGGACCTGCTGGAGAAGATAATTCCGGCAACGGGACATACATGTAAGATAGTGACACTCAGGACTGAAGAGTAATTCCGCAGCTACAAGGACACGGAGTCTGAAGCCTTCACTCCCATTGACTTCAATGCTGCTATCGAAAGAGGCAGGGCCAATGCGAATGAGATCACATCTGATATCGGCTGTGCGACAAGGAGTCCGCCAATGCCGGCCAGGCTTTCCAAAATGAAGAGCAGCGGAATGAAGAAGATGCCTTGGCGGGACATCGCCACGACTACTGCCGGGATAACGCGGCGGATGTTCTGCAGGTACATATTGGAAAGGACAATGACGCCGACCAGCGGGAACGCGGCACATTGCCACCTCAATGCCATTGACCCGTATCTAATGACTTCGGCGTCATCGGCACGGAATATTGACACGATTTCAGGTGCGAACAGCATTCCTGTCACGGCAAACACTACGCAGTATGCGGTCATCACTGAAGCGCTGAACCAGAATGCCTTACGGACCCTGTCATATTTTTCCGCACCGAAATTAAAGCCGCATACCGGCTGGAATCCCTGTCCGAAGCCGATGAGGGCGGATGACACGAAGATAATGACGCGGTTCACGATGGAGAAGGCTGCAATAGCTGAATCGCCATAGTTTCCGGCCATCTGGTTCAGACAGATGGCAGCTATACAGCCCAGGCCCTGTCTTGCAAGCGACGGCAATCCGCCTGCCACGATTTCACGATACTGTGGCATTGACGGTCTGAAATTCCTGAAACGGATCTTGATTCCGCCCCGCATTCCGGTCATACTCAGCATGATAAAGAAACTGACGGCTTCCGAAATGGCGGTCGCCAGACCGGCACCTGCAACGCCCATATCCAATGCAAAAATGAAAATAGGGTCAAGAATGACATTGAGGACGGCTCCTATCGAAATCCCTATCATTGACATGAACGCATTGCCCTGGAGCCTCATCTGGTTGTTCAGAACAAAAGTTCCGACTATGAACGGGGTTCCGAGAAGAATGTAGCGGAAGTAGCCGACTGCGGCAGGCATGATGGTTTCGGTGGCTCCGAGAAAGCGCAATATCGGGCGTGTGAACAGGAAGCCAAGAACCGCAAAGGCGCATCCTGTCAATATTGACGTATAGAATCCGCAGGCTGCCATTGTGCCGGCCCCTTCTGTGTTGCGCGAGCCCAATGCCCGGGAGATATAGTTCCCCGACCCGTGTCCGAAAAAGAATGAAACAGCCTGAACCAGAGCCATATATGAAAACACAATTCCAAGCGCAGCTGTGGATTGCGTGTCAATGTTACCCACGAAATAGGTGTCGACAAGGCTGTAAATGCTTGTGATGAGCATGCTGACGATGGAGGGTATCGCGAACTCCCCTACCAGGTGCCCCACCGGCTTTGTCGTCATCTTTATATACTTTTCTTCTGTCTCGTTTTTCATACGGCAAAGTTACAATAAGTTATTTTTTAAGGATTACTAAGTTCAAGTTTCTGTTAAAAATTTTCAGATTCTTTCCAGATTTTCTTTGTATTTTCGCCTGGTTGGAATAATTATTCACTTGACAAAATGAAGATACTGGTTATTGAAGATGAGAACTCCTTGCGGGAACTGATTGCCCGGGCACTGCTGAAGGAGCAATATGTCGTGGAGGTTGCTTCGACGTATAACGAGGCGTGGGAGAAGCTGAACATGTTTTCCTACGATTGCGTCCTGCTGGACATAATGCTTCCTGACGGAAACGGACTGGATCTTCTCAAGACTTTCAGGAAGGAAGGAAAGGCATTGAACGTCATCATCATTTCTGCGCGCAACTCATTGGAAGACAAGGTCACAGGACTTGAAGAAGGAGCTGACGACTATCTTCCGAAGCCATTCCACACGGCAGAGCTTCTGGCGAGAATCAAAAGCGTGACGAGAAGGAGCAGCGGGAACGGACGGAATGGTATTGCGTTCGGCAATGTCAGGCTGAATCCGGACAGCAGGGTCGTGGAAGTCAACGGAAAGACATTGACCTTGGTGAAGAAAGAATACGATATTCTGCAGTATTTTTTGCTGCGGCCAGGGCATATGGTGGATAAGGCGGTCTTGGCTGAGGCCGTGTGGGGTGACGACATCTATCTGGCAGACAATTTCGATTTCATATATTCGCAGGTAAAGAATCTGCGCAAGAAACTTGAAGAAGCTGGCGCAAATATCGAAATCAAGTCGGTTTACGGATTCGGATACAAACTCATTTCTAAGGAAGGTCAATGAAACTGATTCACAATATTGCCGTACGGCTGTCCGTAGCATTGCTCCCGGTCATCGGACTCTGGGCCATGGTTTTCTATTTCGTCATCGTAGATGAAATCAATGATGAGGCTGACGACCTGCTGGAGAGTTATTCTGAGCAGCTGATGGTGAGGAAGTTGTCGGGGAAGGAATTGCCTGTTACCAACATCATGACGGACGGGCATTACAGCATTTCCCAGGTCACGGAGTCATATGCTGATTCCCAGGCCGGCATGGAGTATTATGATTCCGATTTCTATATCAGCGAAACTGACGAAAATGAGCCGGCCAGATTTCTCAAGACCATTTTCAGAGACCGCGAAGGACGCTGTTTCGAACTCATTGTAGCAACTCCGACGTTCGAGAAAGACGACTTGATAGGCACCATTCTCTGGTGGATACTGGCATTGTATCTAATTCTGCTTCTGACAGTTATCTTAATTGCACTTGTCGTGCTCCAGAAGAGCATGCGTCCTCTTTACAAGATTCTTGACTGGCTGAACACCTATACTCCGGGCAAATTCCACAGCCGCCTGTCCATAGATACTGACATCCATGAATTCCGCCAGCTGGAGAAAGTCACTACAGAGGCGACAGACCGTTCCGACAAGGCTTTTGAAAAGCAGAAACAGTTCATCGGGAATGCGTCGCATGAGTTGCAGACACCGCTTGCCGTACTCGGAGGACGGATTGACTGGATGCTGGACAATGATTCTCTGGGAGAGGAAAGTGTGGGTGAACTTGTCCAGATGAAGCGTGAACTCGGCCATATCGTAAGACTCAACAAGACTCTTCTTCTGCTTACCAAGATTGACAATGACCAGTTCCCTGACCAGACTGATGTAAACCTTTCCTCTATGGTTCTGTCCCAGAAGGAGTTGTATGAGGAGATTTTCAGCAGCAAGAGAATCAGCTGTTCGGTACAGGTTCCGGATGAGCCGGTCATTATCAGGATGAATGAGACTCTTGCCTCGATTCTGGTCACTAACATCATCAAGAACGCGTTCGTGCACAGCCCTGAGTGCGGTACAGTAGCATTGACATTGACAGAAAACGAACTGGTCGTCGCGAACAGCGGGGATTCTCCTTTGGATCAGAGCCGCATTTTCGACAGGTTCTATCAGGGCACGAAGAAAGACGGTTCCACCGGGCTCGGACTGGCTCTTGCCAAGACTATTGCCGACAGAAACGGGCTCCGCCTTACCTATTCTTACGAGAATGGCATGCATCTTTTCCGCATCGGATTCTGATTTATTCAGTTTTTGCCGTCCATTACAGATTCACTCCAGAATTGTACTATAACTTCGCAATACAAACAAAAGCTTATCATGTTGAAGAAGATTATTTTAGTTGTCATTTCGCTCGTAGCCGCCGGTGCGCTGGGCTATTACCTTGCGAATCTTGTTCGTGACAGGGCCACCAGTCCCGAAGCGTTGCCGGAGAAGGTATTGACTTTCATCTCTGAGCATTTTCAGAATGAGAAAATTGCTTTCGCCAAGGAGGACAGGGACTTGTTCAAACTGACTTACGAGATTGTGCTCACTGACGGGACCAAGCTGGAATTCCGCCGCAACGGGGACTGGAAGGAGATAAAAAGGCACAGAATCAGTATTCCGGAAGGGATTGTCCCTCAGGAGGCTGCGGCCAAGGTCAAAGAACTCTATCCTAATTCTGTCATTACCAAGGCCGAGTATGACGACAACGATCTGGAATTGGAACTGGACAACGGTCTGGAACTGAAATTCGACAAGTCTTTCAACCTGACTGGTCTTGACAGATAAAACAGAGTTTCATAAACAATTAATATCCAATAAATTATATTACAATGAAAAATTTGTTTATTACAGCAATGTGCATCAGCATGATAGCACTTGCAGGCTGCAATAAAGCCTCGGCAGACAATTATACTGAAAATACTAAAGCAAAAGCCGAACTGGCGGCACGCTACCCTGATGCAGTAAATGTGAACTGGGTGTCAAAGAATGGTTATTCCATCGCCAAGTTCAACAGACTTGCAACTCGCGCCCACAAGTCCGAATATGATTTTTCCGTATGGTTCACCCGCTCCGGAGATTGGTGCATGACTGAGAGTGAGGTCACCTATGATGCGCTTCCGCTGGCAGTGAGGACAGCATTTGAAGCAAGCGAGTATGCAGGATGGGAAATCGATGACATTGACAAGATCGAGAGAATCGGCATGGAGACCTTCTTTGTCATTGAAGTTGAGACCAAAGCCGGCAACATTGAAAAGGAGGCAGAACTTTATTATTCGGCAGACGGCGTGCTCATCAAGGTAACCGCAGGCTATGATTCCGACTATGATTATGAAGATTATCTTCCTTCTGACATCCAGTCCGCTATCGAGAGTTTCATCAATGACAGGTATCCTGGTGCGGTAATCGTGGATTCCGAATATGATGACGGAGAGATCGAGGTGGAGATTATCCACGACGGTCGCGGCAAGGACGTGTATTTCAGCAGGAACAATGAGTGGCTGCGCACCGAGTGGGATGTCCGCAAGAGCGAACTTCCGGCTGCCGTCCTGACTCAGGTCAATGCTGCCTATCCGTCCTGGAAGATCGATGATGCAGAGTTCATGGAGACTCCTTCCGGCGAGTGGTTCGTAATCGAACTGGAGAAGGGTGAGTCTGAGGTGAAAATCAGGATTACTGCCGACGGCGTCATCCTGTAGCGTGGCAGGCAGACGTCAAGTATTGTCGGAGTCCGTCGAGGCTCGAGGATGGCACATCGTGGTCAGGCGGTGCCGGACGGCGCCACAGTAGGTCATGTAAGTTACTGATAATCAAGTACATTTTTAGCGAAGCGTGGAATCTCGGCCATTTTTTAGCCGGTGTTCCACGCTCAATCGTATAAACACCTGACTATCAACTAATTTCCAAAACAGATGTGGCACCGTCCCGACGAAACGGGCAAGCGTCTGCATAGCAGCCATGTCTCGAAAGACGTGTCAATAAGAAATATCAAAGATGAAAACAAAGGTGTCACGAGAGAATCGCTGGCAGTTTCCTCAAGTCAGGTGGCATTTGGCGACAAAAACCTGACCCTCTTGGCAGGCTGGCATTTCCGAAAGACAGCCGCAACTCACTAAAGGACAGGCTCTTACGGTTATCCTCAGAAGAATAAAGGCTGTCAAGACCCCATTTCAAAGGCACCTCTTGGCAGGGGCTAAGAATCATAACACACAGTGTATCAATAATATAATCACTTACATCGATGTCAAGAGGGTTGATTTGAAGAGCATTTATTATCTTTGCATATGGGAATGCGGGCCAGGAGCGATGCTTACCATCGTCCCGACGAAAAAAAATATCCGGCCACGGAAAAAACCCGCGACCGGACTATATTTTAATCCAGAACTAGTCTGACAGAATAAGCTTCACGGTAAGGAGCATAACCCCAGACAGTAAAGAAATCTATCTCATCATAAGTATCCTCATCGAAAGTGACACCCAACATGGCATGATTGGCATGATTTGGATATTGGCCAGCATCCTCTCCGGAATACTTGCTGGCACTCCACCAATAACCATACTCGGAACGGTCACAGAACTTGCCCTTGAGATCACGAGTCCCAGGATAAAGGGCAATCATACCTGAACGCTTAAGATAAGAAGAACCTGCCGCACCAAAAGTCTTCTGGCCACCTACAAACTCATAATATGTACCCCATTCATCAACAGACGGGACATGACTTCCCTCAGGAGCAAGACCACGGGCATCAGTTACCGCATACCAATTATAGAGAACACCATACTTCTTAATATACTTCAATGCAGTCTCACTGGCATCATTGGCATCAGCATAATCAGAAATGCAGCATGCACCAGCAGTTGTCGCGGCCCAATCCGCAGCCGAAAGATTGGTTGGAATAGGAGTACCGTCGACGTAGGACTTAGTGGAAAGATTACCTCGCATCCAATACTGTGTTCCTACCTTAACTAACGGATATTTTGTTCCGGCATTGTCAGACAGCACAAATTGCTCAAGTTCAGCATCATTGACGACAGAATAAGCTACCGCTTCAGGAAAAATCTGATTATCAATGATAAAGAGTTCTTTCAACGCATCCTTGGACCCCGCGGAATAGGTGTAAGACTCACCATTCCAAACTAGAGTTCCACCATTATCGGCAACAAATCCGGAAGCATAATCAATTACGTCTCCGTTCACCGGATAAACTACTGTTGCACGAGTCTTGTTCGAATAGTCAGGCACATACTCATTGCAAATGCGTGCTACCGTCTTGTCTCCAACCTTCACATCATAAACAAGGCTATTAGCCTGGCCTTCAGCGGAATCAGAGTTTGAAAAATCAGGAACAGACAAACGGATAGACTGAGGAGCAGCCGACTGTGTCACAGAGACAGACCTGGAAAGTTCACCCGAGATGACATTGACAATGAAACTACGGGACTCGATTGTATTGTTTGGAGAAACTGCAAGTTCCAGAGCGGGCTCTTTTTTCTGGGCCACACACCACTCTGACACAGAAGGATTTGAGAATGAAAAATCCCACTCTCCCTGATTAGTCATGACATTGACAATGACAGTTTCACCCGCAAAACCGACTTCAAATGATTCCGGAGATACGTTCAATTCAGGATCAGGAGCATTTTCTTTGCATGATGACAATGGCAACATCATGCCGGCACACGCAAGTAGCGTGCAGAACTTTTGGAAATAAATCATATGTTTAAAGGATTAAAGTTCGTTTCTTAAGATATCTTGAATGATCGTGTGTATGATAATCAGTATTACTCCTCTGCAATTTAGATAATTTCACAACAAAAACAAAGGTGTCACGAGAGAATCGCTGGCAGTTTCCTCAATTCAGGTGGCATTTGGCGACAAAAACCTGACCCTCTTGGCAGGCTGGTATTTCCTGAAGACAGCTGTAACTCACTAAAGAACAGGACTTTACGGTTATCTTCAGAAAAATAAAGGCTGTCAAGACCCCGTTTCAAAGGCACCTCTTGGCAGGGGCTAAGAATCATAACACACAGTGTATCAATAATATAACCACTTACATCACTGTCAAGAGGGTTGATTTGAAGAGCATTTATTATCTTTGCATATGGGAATGCTGGCCAGGAGCGACGCCAAAGTAACAATTACTTGGGCGTGGCTAGGATAACAACTACGGAGTGCTGTGGAGAACACCTGCCAGACTGATGCGGAGCAGCCCTTGACAACAAAGAACATCCGCCTGACAAAAGCGGAGCAGCCCTTGACAAAAAAGAACACCCTCCTGACTGATGCGGAGCAGTTCTTGACAAAAAACACCTGCCAAGCGGCAGCGCAGGAACCATCCGCAAGGAACAAATAGAATTAATAATATGCAGAAGATACTTTTCGTATGCCTGGGGAACATTTGCAGAAGCCCTATGGCAGAGTACATAATGAAGAAGATGGTCAATGATGCCGGACGTGAGGGAGAATTCGAGATTTCTTCGGCGGCCACGTCTGACGAAGTCGTAGGATATGACATATATCCGCCGGCAAAAGACTGCCTGAGACTGCACAACATACCATTCGAAAAAAGAGGTGCAAGACAGGTTACACAGGCGGACTATGATCATTACGATCTTATATTCACCATGGACAGGGACAATCAGCAGTGCATGAAACGGATGTTCAGGGATGACGAAGGCAAGATCCGGATGCTGATGTCACTGGCAGGAAAGGACCAGGCAATACCTGACCCGTGGTACACAGGTGATTTCGAAAGCACTTACAAGGACATCTGCGAGGCACTGGGCAATTTCCTGAAAGAGAAAATCAAGTAACGGCCGGACTAAACGGACTTCTCCATGAAACGCGTCATCTTCCACATTGACGTAAACTCGGCATTTCTCAGCTGGAGCGCCGTCAAGTTATTGACAGAAGGCGGGCCTGACATCAGGCTCGTCCCGTCTGCCGTATCGGGAGATCCGTCTGACAGGAGAAGCATCATCACGGCAGCATCCATACCGGCAAAGAAACTGGGAATCAAGACGGCCATCCCCGTCAGCATGGCATTGAGGAAATGCCCGAACCTGGTAATCGTCCACAGCGACTGGGAATGGTACCGGCATTGTTCGACCTCTTTCATTGACATTTGCCGATTGTATTCGCCTGTCCTTCAGCAGTTTTCCATAGATGAATGCTTCATTGACATGACATTCAGGCTCTACCGGAAAGACGCGGCGGAAGTGGCGCGGGCGCTGAAAGACGAAATCAAGGAGAAGCTCGGGTTTACTGTCAATGTCGGTGTAGGTTCCAATAAATTACTGGCCAAGATGGCCTCGGACTTCGAGAAACCGGACAAGGTCCACACGCTCTGGCAAGATGAAGTCCAGGAAAAGATGTGGCCGCTGCCTGCCGGGGACCTGCTCTGGGTAGGCAAAAAGACCAGAGAAAGGCTGTCCGCATACGGGATTTATACAATTGGCGACATAGCCAGACTGCCTGAAAATTCATTGGCAAGAATAGTCGGCAAGAAGTTCGCGGCACAGATGCACGACAACGCCAACGGCATTGACAATGAGCCGATTATTACCGAGTTTCAGGAGGCGAAAAGCATCAGCGTGGAGCGCACTTTCGCAAAGGACATTGTCAATCCGGAAGAATTGGACAGGGAAATGTTCAAGGTCGCATGCACCGTCGCGCACAGGCTGAGACGCCAGGGGTTCAGATGCACATGCGTGTCAATGTTCATAAAGTTCACTGACTTCAGCGTGGCCCAGAAACAATGCCAGATATCAGGACCGACTGACGTCACCGCATTGATACTCAATGAAGCAAGACGAATGCTCGGTGACATGTGGGACGGAACGGCACCCATCAGGCAGGTCGGCATCGGCCTGTCCAAATTCACCAAGGAAGAAACGGAGCAGCTGATGCTGTTCGAAGACCCGAAACTCAGCTTCTACCGCGAATGGGACAGGAAATATGACGAACAGAAGGCCCACTCGGAAGACGTCAAATTTCTCGCATATGAAAGACAAAGCCCCGGGAAACCCCAGGGCTGAACAATTCTATTTCACGACTTTGAATCCGCATTTCAGGTCTGCATGGGAATCGTGTCCGGCAAACACCTCGAAATCGCCGGGCTCCTCTCCCCACGTATTATCTGCACGGAAGAACGAACGGCTTTCAGGGGTTATTTCGAATGAGACCACAGTGGACTCCCCTGCCTTCAAATTCACTTTTCTGAAGCCCTTGAGTTCACGTACAGGACGGGTACGGCTTCCGACTACATCTTTCAGATAGAGCTGCACCACTTCCTCTCCGTCACGGGAGCCCACATTGGTAACCTTCACACTGACATTGACATTATCCCCGAGCTTGACTTCCGTAGCCGAAACTTCGAGGTCGGAATAACTGAATTCGGTATAGCTCAAGCCCTCACCGAAGGCAAAGAGAGGCTCGTTTGGAGTCTTCAGATAACGTGAGACAAATTTCTCATCGCTGTCAGGCGACTTGCGCGGACGGCCCGTACTCTTATAATTGTAATGGATCGGAACCTGTCCGAGACAGAGCGGGAATGTCATGGTAAGACGGCCTGAAGGATTGTAGTCTCCGGAAACGACATCTGCAAGAGCAGCGCCTCCCATCGAACCCGGATGCCATGTAACCAAAAGTCCGTCAGCGGCTTCCGTCTCAGGAGCAATCGTCATCGGACGACCTGTGACAAGGAGGATGACAATCGGCTTGCCAACAGACTTCACGGCATTGAAAAGGCTCTTCTGCGCAGCAGGAATGTCAATGTCGGCCAATGATGCCGCCTCGCCGCTGCATGAGTTCGGCAGGCCCAATGTAATCAGGACGACATCAGAATTGCGGGCCGCGGCCACTGCCCTGGAAATGCCGCCGTCGATAGGCTCGAAGAAGTCGCAGCCTCGTTCACAGACAACATTGCCGAAACGCGCCTTGAGACCTTCGAAGAAACTTACCGCATTTTTCGAGCTGACAAAAGCGCTCCACGTGCCAATCATTTCTCTGCGGGAATCGGCTGCGGGTCCTATCAATGCTATCCTGGCATTCTCTTTAAGCGGAAGTACGTCATTCTGGTTTTTGAGCAGGACCATCGAACTTCTGGCAACTTCACGGGATGCTTCCATATATTCTGGCAGGCAGGTTTCCTTGTCCCATCTGCCTTCTCCGCCATAGCGGAACGGATCATCGAACAATCCAAGCTTGAACTTGATATTCAGTACTTCACGGCAAAGCTTGTCTATCTGCTTTTCGCTGACACGGCCCTCCTTGACAAGTTCTTCCGCGAACTTATAATAGTCCCCATCGACCATGTCCATATTCAGGCCTGCGTTCAATGCCAGTTCTGCCGCTTCCTTTCCGTCTGCAACAACCCTGTGGTTGGTCATCTCATTGATGGCGTTATAGTCAGAAACCACGAATCCATTGAATCCCAATTCATTACGAAGTACATCCGTAAGCAGCCACTTGTTTCCGCTGGAAGGGATCCCCTCAAAGTCATTGAAAGAAGACATTACGCTCAATGCTCCGGCATCGATGGCGGCTTTGTAGGAAGGCAGGTAGCGGTCGCGGAACATCATCTCCGACATGTCCACCGTATTGTAATCCCTTCCGGCCTCAGGTGCGCCGTAAGCGGCAAAATGCTTCACGCAAGAAAGTATGGTATTGCCGGCAGAAAGGTCGTCTCCCTGATAACCGCGGACCATGGCGGCAGACATCTGTCCTGAAAGATACGGATCCTCTCCGGAGCCTTCTGAAACACGTCCCCAGCGAGGTTCCGCAGAGACGTCGCACATAGGTGAGAATGTCCATGCTATACCGAATGCGGATGCCTCGGCAGCGGAGATTCTTGCCACCGTTTCAGCGGCTTTCGGGTCCCAGGAACATGATATTCCGAGATTCTCAGGAAAACCGGTCCTTGCCCCATGTATGATGTCATGCCCGAAAAGAATAGGAATTCCAAGACGCGAGCTGTCAACGGCAAGTCTCTGTAATTCAATGATTTCTTCAGGTTTCCAGACATTCAGAAGCGAACCGCATTGACCTTCTTTTATCACACGGTTCACATCCACCGGGCTGCCGTCAGGTCCCGTAACGACAGAATTTGTCGGCACGAACTGGTTCAATTGTCCGATTTTTTCAGCGAGAGTCATCTTGGACATGAGCTCGTCCACCCTTGCATCATTGACATTTTTCTCTTTGCATCCTGCACACAGCGTCAGCGCCAGCGCAGCTGCCATTATCAGCGACTTTTTCATATAGTTGTTTTTTGTATCTTACAAAGTTAGCAATCCGCGGCGAGCGATGCAAGAATCTGCAATCATAACTAAATCATGTTATTCTCCACAAATCTTCTCCTCCATATATTTATATTTCCATCGGTTATGATTATTTTTGTAGGATGGAAATGTGCGAATATCTATAACGTCATCGTAAAATAACACATAACGAACGGCATAACAGAATCTCGAAACGTTTTCGAATCTTATAATATTAACTATAGTATGAACAAAACTGTATTTACAATCCTGTCACTCGGATTGCTGGCGGTTGCATCATGTTCAGTAAATTCAGGAAAGCAGACTATTCCTGTGTATCTGGACGAGAGCAAAGACATTGACGCAAGAGTCTCTGATGCGCTTGCAAGAATGACAATGGAAGAGAAAGTGGCTATTCTCCACGCTCAGAGCAAATTCTCATCTCATGGAGTACCTCGCCTCGGCATCCCTGAATTATGGTGCACCGACGGCCCTCACGGCATCCGTGCTGAAGTGAAATGGGACGAGTGGGACCAGGCCGGATGGACCAACGACTCCTGCACAGCCTTCCCTGCATTGACCTGTCTCGCAGCAACTTGGGACAAGGAAGCTTCGGCCCTTTACGGCAAGAGCATCGGAGAGGAAGCCCGCTACCGCGAAAAGGATGTACTCCTGGGACCTGGAGTAAATATCTACAGGACTCCTTACAACGGGCGCAATTTCGAGTATATGGGTGAGGATCCATTCCTCGCCGGCGAGATGTGTGTTCCTTATATTCAGGAAGTTCAGAAGAATGGCGTGGCTGTCTGTCTGAAGCATTTTGCACTTAACAATCAGGAATGTAACCGCCACACGGCTGACGTGGATGTCGATGACAGAGCGCTCTATGAAATCTATCTGCCTGCATTCAAGAAAGGCGTAGAAGAGGGCGACGCCTGGTCGATTATGGCTTCATATAATCTATATAAAGGTCAGCACCTCTGCCACAACAAATATCTTCTGGATGATGTCCTCAAGGGCGAGTGGAAATTCGGCGGAGCTGTAATCACCGACTGGGGCGGTGCCTGCAACCCTGACCAGGCTGCCGAATATGGCCTTGACCTAGAATACGGAACATGGACAGACGGCCTCTCAAGCAAAGGCAAGACCAGCTACGACAGCTACATGCTTGCAGATCCATACCTTGAGCGCCTCCGCGACGGACGTGCATCACTCGAGAAACTGGACGACAAGGCAGGACGCGTGCTGAAGCTCATTTTCCGCACGGCCATGAACACCAAGAAGCCGTTCGGTTCCTTCAATTCACCTGAGCACCTTGCAGCCGCACGCCAGATTGGCGCAGACGGTATCGTACTTCTGAAAAATGACGCTGCCGCTGACGGTTCCAAGGTTCTCCCGGTAGATCTCGCATCTGCAAAGAAGATTCTTGTAGTCGGAGAAAATGCCATCAAGATGATGACAGTCGGCGGAGGTTCTTCATCATTGAAAGTAAAACATGAGGTTTCTCCTCTCGAAGGTATCCAGGCCGCTGTCGGAAACAATGCGGAAGTCATCTATGAGAGAGGCTACGTAGGAAGCACTTCCAACTCATACAACGGCGTAACTTCAGGCCAGGACCTTTCAGAGTCACGTACAGAGGAGCAGCTTATTGCTGATGCTGCCAGAGCTGCCGCAGACGCAGACGTAGTCCTATTCTTCGGCGGTCTCAACAAGGACAGCCATCAGGACAGCGAAGGTACCGACAGAATCGCATACGGCCTCCCATACAACCAGGATGCTGTAATCGAGGCACTTGCCGCAGCAAACCCTAATCTCGCAGTATGCCTCGTCAGCGGAAATGCCGTTGCCATGCCATGGGTAGGACAGATAAGATCTATCGCCCAGTGCTGGTTCTGCGGGTCAGAGGCCGGCAACTCCATCGCCGATGTAATCTTCGGCAAGGTCAATCCTAGCGGAAAGCTTCCGTTCACATTCCCAGTAAGAATCGAAGACTCCCCTGCCCACGCACTCGGCGTATACACCTGCGGAAAAGACGTCCACTATAAGGAAGGAATATACGTCGGCTACCGCTGGTTCGACACCAAGGACATCAAGCCTCTGTTCGCGTTCGGCCACGGCCTCAGCTACACCGAGTTCGAGTACAGTGATTTCAATGCCAGTCCATCAGTTTCTGCCAATGGTACACTGAAGGCCTCTGTCAATGTCAAGAATATCGGCAGCCGTGAGGGCAAGGAAATCGTCCAGCTCTACATCGGCGAGGAGAATCCTGTTCTCGACCGTCCGACAAAAGAGCTCAAGGCATTCGAGAAAGTGAGCCTCGCTCCAGGCGAGACCAAGACCGTCAAGTTCGAAATTCCGGCTTCAGACCTCGCTTATTTCAATGCTGAGTCACACAGCTGGGTTCTCGATCCTGCCCACACATTCAAGGCATATTTCGCTGCCGCTTCAGATGATATCCGCGGCACAGTGGAATTCAAGACAAAGTAATTGCTAAGACAATAAATTTTTTACGCCACGCTATGCGAAAACATAACGTGGCGTAATTATTATCCAGATTTAAGTATCTGCTAGAGAACTGTCATAATTGCACCTACGAGAGCAAGGATGGCATAGAACTCAGGAAGAGCAGCGTAGATAAGAGTATTGGTCATAACGCTGTGACCCTGGCTCTCACCAACGATACCGTTTGCGCAGACCTGGCCCTGACGGATAGCAGAGAAAAGGCATACGAGGCCGACTGCAAGACCGACACCGAAAAGCTTCGGACCCATAACGGCGAAGTCAGGCTTGAAGACAACGAGCCAAAGGAGGAATCCTACAAAACCGTAAAGACCCTGTGTTGCAGGAAGAGCCGAGAGAATCATATAGGTAGATGACTTCTCAGGATTCTTTTTAAGTGCACCCTCAGCCGCATTGGCAGCGATGGTGGTTCCGTAGCTGGAACCGATACCGGCGAGGCCAAGCATAAGGCCAAGTCCGAGATAACCAAGAATTTCGTTCATAGTTCTTAATTTTTATTTATCATTATTTTGTTTTCACCAAAGGGTTATATTTAGCACCGGTACCCTCATAACCGGAATTCTTGAAGTACTCCACAAAAGTAAGACGAAGCGGATGTACAAAAGCGCCAAGGCAAGACATCGCAAGATTCAGCACATGTCCGAAAATCAATATTACAATGCAGAATACCCAATTCACTACAGGCACAGGGATATCAAGTATCATAGTACCCATGATATTGAAAGCATTTCCAAGCATACCGCCGGCAAGACCGAGCGCATACAGACGGATGTAACTCAAGACATCTCCGAGCAGACCGGTAACCATGTTATAGGTGTCCCAGAGGCCCGAACCGATATTGACCAGAGGATTACGTCCAGGAGTATTGAATACGAAAATCGCAAGACCGCTGACAGCTGCCAATGCAATAATCACCCACTTGAATACTTCTGCGGAAAGGACTTCCATCATGCCGAGAGAAATCACAACAATACCGCCGACAATAAGAGTTGTCCATCCCCATGTGGAGATAGTCTTGCTGAAACCGAAACGCTTCGTGAAATTCACCGTCTTGATAATCATCGCAAGACAGATGTGAAGCACACCGATAGCGACGGCCAGAACCATCTGGACAGGGAAACCTGCAATCTTTCCGTCAGGGAACCATCCGTCGATGCACAAAGCCTTAAGCCATGACGGAGCCCAAGACGCGCTCAGAATACTCATTCCGAAGAACGTACCCAGGAACAGTCCCACGAAGAAAGTCATTCCTCCGAGGAATCCGATGAGTCTGTACATCTTGCCCAGACCGGAATCCTGCATCTTCTGCTTCATGTACAGTGCAATAAGCATAAGGACAATTCCGTAACCGGCATCACCCATACACATCGCAAAGAACAGCATGAAGAACGGTCCGAGGACAGGTGTCGGGTCGAACTCGTCATATACAGGCATACCGTACATGCCGGTCAGAACCTCGAAATTCCTTGCAAACCAGTTGTTGTGCAACTTGATAGGAGGATTATCCTCCTTGGTCGCAGCCTCAGCAGTATAATAAACACCAAGCTCATCAAATGCTTTCTTGAGCCTGTCGTCATCCTCAACAGGAGCAAAACCGGTCAGGACCGTAACATAATTGTCCACAGCCTTCTCGGTCGCAGCCTCAGCGAAATAAAGGTCAAGTTCCCCGAGCCTGTCGGCATAAGTCTTTTCCAAGTTTCCTATACAAGACTTCAAGTTAGCAAGCTTGCGGTTCTCGCCATCAAGCCTGGACTGAAGATCCGCCAAAGTCTTCTCCGCCTCATTCACAGAACCCGCAGGAGCCGCAACAGGCTCAATCGGGAAACTGTACTGCTCACCGGCAGGTGCGACAGTCACGAAAAATACAGTGCTCTCAGTCTCGCTGATAACCTGAAGTGGCTGAATATCACCCCATGAAGCATCAAATTTCTTCTTGGGACAGCTATAGAACCTTATCTGAAGTCCTTTTGCCTCAAGCTTCTGGAGATCCTCACTGCTAAACTCACCCCATGGCTTGCGGGCAACCAGTTCCTTCTTGGCAGAAGTCAGTTCCCCACGAAGTTCAGCGATACGTTCGTCAGTATCGAGGACATCCTTGGCAGAACATCCTGCAACAGACGCCTTGTCAGGCTCGCCCTTGCAGTTCTTCAGCACTGACAAAGCTTTCTTCACCTCGTCAGCCTCGGACAGAAGTTTCTCTGACGTCTCATCAATCGGCTTAAGCGAACGGGTGATGTCAATGACTCCAAGTTCCTGAATCCTGGACAGGAATTCCTCAGTCTGCCCACAAAGCAGAACAAAGGAGTATTTTGTCATCGGGCTAATCATGCTGCAGCTCCTCCATAGCTTCTTCCTCCTCGTGGCGGCTCTTGACAATCTTGGACGAGGCCTTGCTCAAGTTCTCCTCATCCTCCATATATCTCTTAATCTTTCTGATAGCCTCCTGATAACCAGGTATCTGCACCTTCTCGTAGAGGTTCACCTTCTGCGTGGTCTTCTTCCTCTGCCAGTCAAGGATGCGGCTCTTTTCCTGATATACTTCCGACTCGATACCAAGACGCGTAAGTTCCTTAAGGATAGTCACGCCGTCAGCATACCATGCCGGCTTCACAAACGCATTGAACGGACGGATTTCATAATGAATCTCCTTCAGTTCAGGCGTCTTCACTCCGGCGAGCTTGGCTGTAACCAGTTCCACATCCGTAATGGCTATGAGACCCGGTTCAAACTCATTCCAGAGTGCGGCAAGATAGTCGTACTTCTTCATGGAGGCATTCAGTTCCACAATAAGCTTTTCCGAACGTTCCTTGGCCTTACGCACCTCAAGACGCAGGGCAGACTCCTTGTTCTGAAGCGTAGGGAGTGCCTTCTGACGCATCTTCAGCTGCTTGCCGAGATTGTTCAGAGAAGTCTTATTGTATTGGAATTTTATTGCCATAATTAATTATTATTCAGTTATTTTAGTCCTGATTTCCCTTCCAGTACTTGTCGATGAGCACCTGCTTGATACCAGTCTCAGCCTTAGAGAAGTACTTGCCGAACAGCTCCCATGCAGTGTCGAGCATCTCCTCAATGGTAATGTTGACATCGATGGAAAGAAGTCTTGTAGCATACTCCTTGGCATATTTGAGACAGCGGTGGTCATAGTCGCTCAAGTCGAAACCGTTTTCAAGTTTCGTCTTCGCATTCTGGGCATCCGCATAAAGACGCACACTGGCATTCATCACCTGGCTGTGGTCCTCGCGGGTCTTCTTGCCCTGGACAAGCTGTTTCAGACGGGAAAGTGAACGGAACGGGTCAATGATAACCTTTCCGGAATCAGCGTCAGCACGAAGATAAAGCTGTCCCTCGGTAATATAACCGGTGTTGTCCGGAATAGCGTGTGTAATATCACCGTCATTCAATGTAGTCACTGCAATGATAGTGATGGAACCGCCTGAAGGGAGCTGGACGGCCTTCTCGTAAATCTTCGCAAGGTCCGAGTAAAGTGAACCTGGCATGGAATCCTTCGAAGGAATCTGGTCCATACGGTTAGACACAATACTGAGCGCATCGGCATACAATGTCATATCGGTCAGCAGGACAAGGACTTTCTCATTCTTGTCCACAGCGAAATACTCAGCTGCGGCAAGAGTCATGTCCGGAATAAGCAGACGCTCTACAGGAGGTTCCTCAGTAGTATTGATAAAACTGATAATCTTGTCAAGCGCACCGGCAGACTCGAAAGCATGACGGAAGAAAAGATAGTCATCATTTGAAAGACCCATTCCGCCGAGGATGATCTTGTCAACATCCGCACGGAGAGCCACATCCGCCATCACCTGGTTATAAGGCTGGTCAGCATCGGCGAAGAAAGGAATCTTCTGACCTGACACGATGGTATTGTTAAGGTCAATGCCGGCAATACCCGTAGGGATAAGCTCGGAAGGCTGACGTCTCTTGTAAGGATTCACAGAAGGACCGCCAATCTCGCGCTCCTCGCCCTCAACCTCAGGACCACCGTCAATAGGCTGTCCATAAGCATTGAAAAATCTTCCTGAAAGCTGCTCGCTCACCTTCAATGTAGGAGGAGCTCCGAGGAATGACACCTCCGCATTTGTAGGAATACCTTCAGTTCCGGCGAAAACCTGGAGAGTGACAGCGTCACCCTTGGTCTTCACAACCTGGGCAAGCCTGCCGGCAACAGTGGCAAGTTCATCATTGGCTACTCCCGTGGCCTTCAATGATACTGTGGCCTTGGTAATAGCATCCAGCTGTGTATATGTTCTTTGAAAAGCTTTATTTGCCATTTTCTTCCAGAAGTTTTGAAAGTTGTGAGTTATATTTCTCGAAATCCTCGCTGTGGAACTCCGTATAGTTCATCTGACGGAGATCATTGATCATCTCCTTGAAGAAGTTGCGGCACTCCTCGAAGTTTTCGAATTCGAACTGCCTTCCGCAGATGTCCAGAATCAGGTTCAGCATGAATTTCTGACGCTCCAGACCGCAAAGGCTATCGACAGCATCGAACGCATCCTGCTGCAGGAACACGAAGTCCAGAAGCTCTGACTTCCAGAAGGTCTCATGGTAACTCATAGGAACGCCGTCATCTCCGAGGATGTTGATCTGCTCGGCAGCGTCACGGCCCTGACGGATGATATTCTTCGCCTTGGAAACCTTGTCAGCCCAGCCGGCCTCAATCTTTTCGTCGAGGAATTCGCGGATTTCAGGATACTCGAGATACTTAGAATAAGAATCGATAGGGTTCACGGCAGGATATCTCTTCTGGTCAGCACGGTTCTGCTCGAGAGCATAGAAGCAACGTGCCGCCTTCTTGGTGGACTCCGTAACAGGCTCCTTCAGGTTACCGCCGGCAGGAGACACTGTTCCGATGAATGTGACCGCACCCGTCTTGCCATTGTTCAGCACAACCATACCTGAACGTGCATAGAAGCTGGAAATGATGGCAGAAAGATCGACAGGGAACGCATCCGCACCAGGAAGTTCCTCCATACGGTTACTCATCTCCCTCAACGCCTGGGCCCAACGTGATGTAGAGTCGGCAAGAAGCAGACACTTGAGTCCCATCGCACGGTAATACTCGCAGATTGTCATCGCGGTATAGACTGAAGCCTCACGGGCTGCAACCGGCATGTTGGACGTGTTACAGATAATAGTCGTACGCTCCATAAGATGACGGCCTGTATGAGGGTCAATGAGTTCAGGGAACTCAGTGAAGATTTCCACAACCTCGTTCGCACGCTCTCCGCAGGCAGCCATCACGATAACGTCGGCATCACCCTGCTTTGCAATCGCGTGCTGGAGCACAGTCTTTCCGCAACCGAAAGGACCAGGGATAAAGCCCGTACCGCCTTCGGCGATAGGATTGAGAGTGTCAATGACTCTGACACCTGTCTCCATGATTCTGTTCGGCCTCGGTTTCTCCTTGTAGCACTTGATAGCCACTTTCACAGGCCATTTCTGAACCATTGTAACAGGAACTTCCTCGCCATTCTCGTCAACAAGCACAGCAACAGTATGGTCAATGTTATACTGTCCGGCCTTCTCAATGCTCTTTACGGTATAGGTTCCCTTGAATGAGAACGGCACCATAATCTTGTGAGGAAGCCATCCCTCCTTTACCTCACCGAGCCAGTCAGCCGCAACGACCTTGTCGCCCGGTTTGGACATAGGTGTGAAATCCCAAAGTTTGTCGTGGTCAAGCGGAGCTGTATATTCACCCCTCTTGAGGAACACGCCATCCATAGTGGCCAGGTTATTCTGAAGTCCGTCATAGACACTGGACAGAAGACCAGGACCAAGTGATATCTCAAGCATCTTGCCTTCGAACTCGACAGCATCTCCGTTCTTAAGTCCTCGAGTACTCTCGAATACCTGGACGGAAGCATTTCTGCCCTTCACCTTGATGACCTCGGCCATGAGCCTGGTACCGCCCAAAGTGATGTAGCAGAGTTCGTTCTCAGCTACCGGGCCATCAACCTCGACAGTGACAAGGTTTGAAACGATGCCCGTTACCTTTCCTTTTGTTTTCATTTATTCAATTACTGTTTTAATTTCACTAATCAGCTGACCGCCTTGTCAGCAGCATCACGGATTCCGGTATAAGAACCGCGCACTTCATCCACGAGACGTGCAAACATTTGTCTGCCGGTCCCGTCATCAAGTTTAAGCCATCTTGCCACGATATGAAGTTTCGCAATGAAGCCGAGAACGGCGTCGATATCGAAATAGTCAAACGTGGTGAGTTCATCGATTTTCGCCCACATGAGATCGTCAATGCCTCTTTCCCTGGCCAGAATATCATCGGTCGCAAGAACCGAATCCAGTTTCTGTGCCTCCTCGAACTCACCCGGCGCAGACATGAAGATGTCAGTTCCGGCAGGTCTGCCGAGAGCCTTGTTCAGATATGCGACCTTGGCATTCCTGACATTGAGGTCAAACCTGAAATACTCTCTGAGGAAATGATCCTTGAGCGACAATGCATTCTGATAGAACTCCAGATTCAGCTTTTCATCCTGATAGCCGTCCATGAGCATATCGATGAGACGGTTATCTCCGGTGGAGCTCATCTCCCTGATTTCCTGCACAAGAGCGTCGGCAGTGGCCGCATCAGCCCCTTTCCAGTCAGGAGTGATGTCAGGAAGACTTGCTATCAGATATTCGTAATTAGCCATAATTATTCCCCGAAAAGAAGCTTTCTGGTTGCAGGACGGAGATACTCACTGATGAGTTCCTTGAAAGTCTCGTCTGTAAGACTGATGAAATAGCTTCCGTCCTTAGGACCGATAGTGAATCCGCCGGCTATCTTCTTGGAGAAAGAAGCGTTCACTTGTCCCTTGAGAATGGTGGAAAGTTCATTCTTGACGAATGGCTCGAGGGAAGATTTCAATGTTTCAGGAAGAACCAGATTCAGGTCCATAGCGGTCTCGGCATTGAACTTTTCAGCAACAGCCTTGATAACCTCTTTCACAAAAGCCTCATCTGAAAGTGCTTTCTCGGTAGCGGCACCTGTCATCTTGAACACTACAAGATCCTCGATGTCCTTTCTTGTAGCCTGGACACTCTGAGCAGCTGCCATCTTAAGATCTCCAGCGACCTTAACCTTGTATGCCTCAGCTTCTTTCTCTGCCTTGGTCATGATTTCAGCAGCTTTCTTTTCTGCTTCCGCTACGATATCTGCAGCCTGAGATTTGGCTTTGGCAAGAAGTGCCTCGCCTTCTTCCCTTCCTTTTGACAGGCCCTCGTTATAGAGCTTGTCTGTCAGTTCTTGCAATTTGTTCTGCATATATATAAAATCTTAATTTTAATCGTTTTTATTGTTAAATCAAGCAAATTTACACATTTTGCCTTTCATTACAAATTAAGTTCCGTACTTTGTAGAAATTTTGTTCCAAAAGTCGGAACTTTCGTTTTGAAAGTGCATTCCGCAACCAAAACGGAACATACAAACAGGTGACAGAAGTCCGGAAACTTCAGTCACCTGCCGTATCAAATCTCGTAACCCCACTGGTCCACTGCCTTGCGCCAATGCTTGTTGACAGTATTTACAGTGCGATCATCGTATTGGTATTTATTCTTCTTGAAGCCGCGTTTTTCTCCGACATAAGCCGCCATGAGCGGCTTCACTGACTGGAAATCACCGAGCTGCAGCTTTTCGTAAATTTCCTCGGCCTTCGTCAGAGGATCCTGCTCGAAATCCTCGAAACGGACCTCGACAAGATGTCCTTCAGGAATAAGAGCCTTGTCAGCCTCATATTTGTCGTAAAGTTCCGAATATGTCTTTACAATCTCATTTTCAAGTTCTTCTTCGCTTATGTCCTGAAGCTGGAGAGTCTTGATGGTATTCTTTATGAAACTCATCGTGGACTTGTAAACCGTGAACGGATTGCGCATCATATAGATGAACTTCGCATTCGGATAAAGTTCCAGAAGCGCCTTCACATGGCCGGTATGCGGAGGATTCTTGCTGAGGAACTGCTTCTTTCCGCTCACATGCAAAGCCGTATCTATCATTGACTTCTGACAGCGCTTGATTTCGGAAAGTTCATCCTCCGTCAAATCCTGCATCAGCAGATATTTGCGTCTGTACTCGGCGATGTGGCGAGGAAACATCCAGAAATGGTAATAGGAATACGGAGTCATGTTGGTAAATGCGAACTCCTCCTCCTGAGGCTGGTCCGGATTCAGTTCCAGGGAATCGGTCGGCCTGCTGTCCGGCATCACTGTCTTCATGCACCAGCGGAAGAAAGGTCTGCCACAGAGCATCAGATGAGGGAAAACCGTCTGATATGTAGAGCAATAGCCGAACTGAGGGTCCTGGGAAAGCACATTGTGGATGAATGTGGTTCCGCTGCGCCAATGCCCGATGATGAAGACAGGGTCCTTGACACCCTCAATGGGATGGAGATTTTCCGCCATCCTGTCATTGATCTTATACATTGGTGTAAGTATCGCCGACACGAACTTGGAAAGACGATATTTCGACTTGTATTTCTTATCGACTTCCTTTCCGCCGTAAGTCACTTTGTTGAATGTCCCGAGACTGGTTCCCACAAGGGTGTTGACCGGTAGATCTTCGAATTTGAAAAGTCCCATCTGCTAGTATTTCAGTTTAACATTGTCAATATGCAACATGGCTCCAGGTGAGCCGACATAAGCTCCTCCATGTCCGGAAGAGAATCTCAATATGATATGAGTAGGTTTTTCGCCGGGAGCAGCCCAGCCGACTTCATGGATAGGAACAGCCTCACCCTTGCTGTTCTTACAATGAGGCGCATTCTCGCCCGCCTCAATCAAGTCCATATACGGCTGGAAATCAGGAGATTCAGTAATGTCACCATACATAATCGGGACCTCATTGGCATTGACCCAGCTCTTGGTGTCCTTGTCGTAGCGGACCCACGCGGTGCCGACGCGCTTCGCATAGACCTTGCCGTCAGCATCTTCCCACCTTTTCTGAAGCAGGAGACACATTTCGGCGCAGTTGACTCCCGGGATATCCTGGACACGGCTGAAGCCAGTCATTTTCATGCGCTTGCCATTTTCCGCACCCTGATCGAACTTATAGTCGTAGATAATGCTCTTGGGACACCCGGTAAATGGTATTCCCATCATGAGCTTGGCCTGAGGATTTTTGGTATCGCGCACAGGCTCAGCAATTTCGCCGAGGAAGATGGTGCCTGTCGCAAGAACGGATATATTGATAAGTCCCAGCACCTTGACCCTCTCGATGCGGGTCTCGAGCCGGGCGGCCCTGCCCTTTCCGTGATATTCCGGGAACACCGTACAACTGCTCTTGGTAACGCCCTTGACCACGGCAAGCACGCTCGACGTAGCCCATGGGGATACCTTGAGATTAGGAACATAAGGGGTATTGTTTTTCAACGTATCACCCGATGCCACCTCATAGAGGAACTTGGTCTTTCCTCCGATAATGCCGGATTCATCGACCTGACGGACCATCCAATGTTCCATGTTTCCGAAAGGAATCGGCTTGATCTGTGCCGAGGCATTGAAAGAAACCAGAAACGCCGTCAATGCCGAAATGACGTACAAGACCATCTTCATGCTCCGAACGCAATTTTGGAAGAAATCTTGTCGAAAATTTCGCGTGCAGTCTCCTCCGGAGTAGCATTGGTAGTGTCAATGCTGATGTCCGCGTGTTCAGGCACGTCGAAAGGCGCTGAAATTCCGGTGAACTGCTTCACCTCTCCCCTTCTGGCCTTTGCATACAGGCCCTTTACGTCACGCCTCTCACACTCTTCCAGCGGGGTGGACATGTAAACCTCGAAGAAATCGTCCGCTCCGACTATGTCACGGGCCATTCTGCGCAAATCCGCAGTCGGTGACACAAACGATGCAATCGTAATTATTCCTGTATCAGTGAACAACTTGCAGACCTCTGCAATTCTCCTGATGTTCTCATTTCTGTCTTCCTCTGAAAATCCAAGGTTAGAATTAAGTCCGGTCCTGATGTTGTCTCCGTCGAGAATCCTGCACACATAGCCCTCGGAAGCGAGCAATTGCTCCAATGCGATGGCTGATGTGGATTTACCTGATCCTGAAAGACCTGTGAACCAAATAGTGATTCCATGCTGTCCAAGCATCTTTTCTTTGTCGATACGCTGCTGTATCTTGTTGAAAATCGGATAGATATTATTCATCTTGCTATCTTTCTATATATACAAGCGACAAAAATAACATATTTTTTCTGGAATCAGCAGAGGTGTCGACCTTTGGAACAACTATTGGCCAATTTGGAAACAAATTGCCGGCAGCATACACATCAGTCCATACAAGAAAACAGCTCAGGACACTCCACACTTGCCATTATCGGGAATTATTCGTAAATTTCCAAGTCAGAAAAATCCACATACTATGACAGATACAAAAACAACCGGTATCAAGGAATACATCGAGAACAACAAGGAAAGGTTTTTCGATGAACTTTTCTCCCTCATGAGAATTCCGTCAGTCAGTGCAAAACCGGAGCACAAAGAAGACATGCAGAAATGCGCGGAGCGCTATGCCGAACTCCTTCTGGAAGCAGGAGCAGATGAGGCGGGAGTCTTCCCGACAGAGGGAAATCCCGTAGTATTCGGCAGCAAGACATTGGACCCGTCATACAAGACCGTCCTCGTCTATGGCCACTACGACGTACAGCCTGCTGAACCGCTCGAGAAATGGAATTCCGACCCGTTCGAGCCTGAAATCCACGACGGTGCAATCTGGGGAAGAGGCGCCAATGACGACAAGGGACAGACATTCATGCATGTCAAGGCCTTCGAGTATCTCGTCAGGAACGGCCTCCTGAAACACAACGTAAAATTCATCTTCGAAGGTGAAGAGGAAGTCGGAAGCAAGCACCTCCCGGCATGGGTAGAGGCGAACAAGGAGAGACTCGCATGTGACGTGATCCTCGTTTCCGACACCACAATGATTTCAGACAAGGTGCCTTCGATCAACTGCGGAATGCGCGGAGTGACCTATCTTCAGGTCAATGTCAAAGGACCGGACAAGGACCTCCACAGCGGACACTACGGCGGCGCTGTCGCAAACCCTATCAATACCCTGTGCGAGATGATCGCCACCCTCATTGACAAGGACGGCAGAGTGACAATCCCGGGATTCTACGACGATGTCGCAGTTGTCTCAGACGCTGACAGACAGGAACTTGCGAGAGCTCCGTTCGACATGGAAGAATATAAGGAAAGCATCGGCATACGGGAAGTCAAGGGTGAAAAAGGATTCACCACACTTGAGCGCACTGCCATCAGGCCATGCCTAGACGTCTGCGGAATCTGGGGCGGATATACAGGAGTCGGCAGCAAGACGGTCCTCCCTTCGGAGGCACATGCGAAGATTTCCATGCGCATCGTTCCTGACCAGAAAGCCGACAAGATTCTGGACATGGCCGCAAAACACATCCTCGCAATCGCACCTCCTTATGCAAGCGTCACTGTAGAGAAGATGGAAGCAGGAAACGGATTCCTCATTCCTATAACCTCTTCAGCATACAAGGCCGCATCCAGGGCAATGGCGGAAGTCTATGGCATTGAACCAGTTCCGAGCAGAGGAGGCGGCAGCATCTGCGTTCTCGCAGACATGAGGAACATCCTCGGCGCAGACCCGCTTCTCATGGGATTCGGTCTGGAAAGAGACACCATCCACTCCCCTAACGAGAGCTACCTGCTGAGACAGTTCTATGCCGGAATCGAGTCTATCGCACTGTTCTACAAATATTGGGAATAACAATGGAAAACCTTACTGACATCATCAACGGCTTCGACATCTCCGCCGAAGTCAATGACATCCAGCCTCTCGGAAAGGGGCTCATCAATGACACCTATCTGGTCAAGACCGCGGGAGACTCTCCCGACTACGTTCTGCAGAGAATCAATGACAGCATATTCAAGAACCCTGAGCTCCTCCAGAGGAACATCGACGCCGTGACAGGCCACATCAGGAAAAAGCTCGAAGCAGCAGGAGAGGATGACATTGACCGTAAAGTGCTCAGATTCATCAATGCCAAAGATTCAAACAAGTCCTTCCTGGAAAAAGACGGCAAGTTCTGGAGACTTAGCGTCTTCATCCCGGACACCAGGACACTCGATGTCATTGACGAAGAAACATCATACTGCACAGGCAAGGCCTTCGGAAATTTCGAGTCAATGCTCTCTGACATTGATGTGGAACTCGGCGAGACCATTCCGGATTTCCACAATATGGAACTCCGTATGAGCCAGTTGATTGAGGCTATTGACAATGATACCTTCTGCAGGCTTGACCCGCCGGAAGAAGGAGACGGGCGCATCGTGAGAGTCGGCGATCCTGACCATCGTGATGAAATCTATGACATGCTGGAAAATGAGATAGATGAGTATTCCGCTGCCATGTGCAAGGCCGAACAGATGTTCCGTGACGGCATCCTCCCGAAGAGGATATGCCATTGCGACCCTAAAGTGAACAACATCCTGTTCGACAAAGACGGCAAGATACTGTGTGTCATCGACTTGGATACAGTCATGCCAAGCTTCGTCTTCTCCGATTTCGGCGATTTTCTTAGGACTGCGGCAAACACCGCTGCGGAGGATGAGCCGGACACATCCAAGGTAAGTTTCAGGATGGATATCTTCAAGGCCTTTGCAAGGGGCTATGTGGAGTCCGCCAAAGGCTTCCTCACTGACATTGAAAAAGAAAATCTGCCATTCGCCGCGTGCATGTTTCCGTTCATGCAGGCCGTGCGTTTCCTGACAGATTATCTCAATGGTGACGGATATTACAAGATTTCATATCCGGACCATAATTTCGTTAGGGCAAAATCCCAGATGGCATTGTTCAAAAGCGCGATTTCGCACCTTGACGAGATGTCAGACTACATCAAGTCGCTGTAGAAAGTCCTGAATGATTTCAGCAGCCCTCACTCTGAGATTGCGGGAAAACAGGTGGTCGCCACGCGGAATCACATGCAGTTCGGCCTGAGGCAATGCCTCTGCTATAGGTTCTGCAAGATCCGGTGCAACGAGCCTGTCGCGTTCCCCCATAATAACGCATACTGGACCTCCATACTTCGAAATGACCTCGTAAGTGTGGAGGTTCTGTGCTGCATGGAAGTATCCGCTGCCGAGTTCAGAGCCCCAGACCTCGACCAAATCCGGAATATTGTCCGGGTCAAAAGTCTCGAGACCGACCTTGCCGGCACAGGAATCCGCTTCGGCATTTACCGCCGGTGCCAGAAGAGCGAGACCCGCAATCCTCGATTTCAATGCTTCCCTTTCGGTTTGTGTCAATGCTGCCGCTGGTCCGCCTCCGGCTCCGTAAAGTCCGGCTGCCGTAAGCAGGGAAACCAGACCTCCGAGGGAATGGCCGCAGAGAACTATCTTCCTGTCGGCATTGACAATGCTGCACGCATATCTTATAATGTCCAGCAGATCAGCGGATTCGGTAAGCGGGGTCATCTTCGTGATATCTCCCCTGCTCCGGCCGCTTCCGCGGAAGTCAAAACGGATCGTGTCATATCCAGCCATGGACAGACATTCCGCCACCCCGCATATCGGATTCAGGGCGCAGTTCATCATAAGTCCGTGGCACAGAATGACTAACGGTCTATGTTCCGCTCCGGGGACGACAGTATGGACAGCATACATGTCGCCTCCGGACATCGGAATTATCATTTCGGAAATTTCCATAGAAATAAAGCTATTTCATTCTGACATTGACAATGACACCGGCTTTTGCCATGATTCCAGGCTGAGGGATGTTGCCATAGTCATAATACTCTTTGTCGAGAATATTATTCACTTCGACATAGAAACTGTAACCAGTGCGGCGCGGAGAGGATTTGCCGTAGCCTGAGGTCCATGAAAGTCTTGCGTCAAGCAGGGAGTAAGGCTTGTATGAGACCATGTTGCCAGTGGAAACCTTGTTCTCGAACAGTTCGTAATTGCCGACACGGTCCTGCCAGCGCCATGACGCATTGGCACACAGACCGTTCCAGATATGGAAATCAGCCTTCACCACGAACTTGTGCCTGAGATATTCCAATGCATATCTGGACTGGATGTTTTCCTCAAGCTTCTTGTCCTGATTTATGTGGCTGTAGGAAAGTTCGATATTCCTGATGAAGAAATCATCGCGCACAAGCATTGACACGAAATCTATACGCGCGGACACCTCCTGACCGAAGGTATTGATTTTCGTATAGTTACGTGATCTCCACGGAGCGTCGGCACCTTCCGAGAGGTCCTTGGTCCAGTCGATCATGTCGCTGCCGTGATTGTAGAACAATGTCACAACGGCATTGACCCAAGGCCTTGAGAAGCGGAGACCTCCTTCCACGGACTGCATCTTCTCTGCCTTGAGGTTCTTGTCTGCCGCATGGCCGCCTACGGAATAGTAAAGTTCCGTGAATGTAGGCATTCTGAGAGACGAGTTGTAGGCTGCGTATAACTTCCAGTTGCCGAGGAAACGCCAGCTGGCATTGACTCCGGGATAGAATTTGAACCCGTCCGAGTTGCCGGTATTCTTGACAGCGGCGACTCCCGCAGATGCTGTGACATTCCTGTTTTCGTAGGTGTGCTCCAGGAAAATGCTGTAATTGGTGCGGTTAAGACCCTTCTTGTACTCGGCATCGTGTCCTGGCACTTTCTTGGGATTGTCTCTGGTCTCTCCGAGGTTGGTACTGAGAAGGTCCTCGTTACGGACATCCGCTCCGAGCACCGTCTTTCCGGCAATGGTTTCGACCCACACATCGACATTGGCACCGGTGACGCTGGTCCTGTGGTAGTTGAACGGAACCGCAGCAGGATTGTCGCGGACGAGTTCGAACCTGTCCTGTCCCCTGTTCCAATATATTGACGGCTTGACCTTTACGAATCCGTGGGTGCGGGCGCTGAATGCCGCATAAGTCTTGAATGTGTGCTCGAACTGGTTGTCGAACTTGGCACTGTAGAAAGTATTCGAACCGAAGTCACGGGAACTTAGCCCGGCGTACCAGTCCATGTCAAGTTTTTCGTTTTTGTAAGCGCCTCTATAAAAAGCCTTTACAGTTTCGTAATCACTGTTCAGCCCTCCCTCGGAATTCCTGCTGAACCCGTCGGAACGGAGGTATGCTGCAGAAATGCTGTTGGTTACTTTCCCGGTGACTGCACTGACACGCACACCACCATTGAAAAAGCCGAAAGAGCCTCCCTCCGCATGGGCGGAAACCTCCGAGCGGGCGGATTTCTTGGTGATGATATTGATTGCTCCTGTCAATGATGATGAGCCGTAGGCTACTCCGGCGGGGCCGGAAAGGATTTCAACTCTCTCGATTTCAGAGATATCTACAGGCAGGTCCACCGTGTTGTGTCCGGTCTGCGGGTCACAGATATTGATGCCGTCCAGATATACGCCTATCTGGTCACTTGTACCGCCGCGCATACTGATGTCGGTCTGGGCGCCCATATCGCCACGCTGTCTCACGTCAATGCCGGCCACGTATTTCAGCAGGTCATTGACACTTTCGACAGGCAGCGACGCTATTGCGGTACTGTCCATGAGAGTTACTATTCGCGCACTCTTTCCCAGGGCTATCGGGATACGGCTGCCCGTAACGGCAACTGCGTCAAGCCTTAGAGATGTTCCGAGTGTGTCTTTTTCTGATTTTATTTCGGCTGAGAACGCCTGAAAGATACCGCATTGAACTGCGGTCAGGATGACTGCCAGACGGCAGATCCAGGTTCGCTTCATAAAAATTTTTAAAACTTTAAAGTGTAATACGCTACAAAGATAAGAAATTATATTTATCTTTGGTTTTTGCATAACAAATAATCACTAGAAGTGATAGCGCAACCCGCCCGGATTACCTAACCCGGCACCGTGAAAAATTTTATGAAAGTTTCGATAATTGTTCCTGTCTTCAATGCAGAAAAGTACCTGCGTGAATGCATTGAAAGCGTGATTGCCCAGACATTGGGCGATTATGAGCTGATTCTTGTAAATGACGGAAGCACAGACAATTCTGCCGCCATCTGCGATGAATACAGCAGTCTTGACAGCAGAATACGGGTTTTCCACAAACCCAATGACGGACCGGCTTCCGCGAAGAACTTCGGCTTGGAACGGGCTCAGGGCGAATATATCATTTTTCTCAATGCCGATGATTTCTGGACAAATAAAGATTGTCTGGACACGTTGGTCAATATCGCCGACAGCACCAAGGCGGACATCGTCAAGGGCGAATTCAAGGTCATCGGTTCCGACGGCAGGGAAATCAGGAAAGAGCGTCATAGAAAGATACTTGACAAGAAGATACTCTCCAGAAAACTGTTCTTCGGGAAATGTCTGGACGGAGAGTTCTCCTGCTTCCAGTTTCTTATCAGGCGGGAGTCAATGTCAGGACTTACTTTTGACGAGAGTTTCACGTTCGATGAGGATGCCGAGCTGGCTTCCCGTTATTTCAGGAAGAAGGTAAAATGCGCATATTCCGCGAAGTGTTTCTACGCAGTCAGGCTGCACAGTCATTCATTGACAGCATCTTACAAGAATTCAAACCTCAACTGCGCGTTTTCGCTTCCTCTGTATTTCTTCAGATGTTCGCATGGTCTGCGTGCGGGACTGAGGAGAACATACCGCAGATATTCTGTAATGCTATATTACAGGGCTCTCGTGATGATGTCAGAAGGAAAGTACTATGATGACAGGAGCACTATCATCAAAGCCATCAATCTGGATACAGTGCACAGCAAGACTGTTTCTGTAATGTTCAAGTGCTGGATTTTCACCAGACATTTCATCTGTATCATGGCATCGCCAAAGGTCGGAGCCTCGCTGATCAGATTCAAGAAGAATTTCCGTCCGCACAAGGGCAAGGACATCAGCAAGGTAAACTATACAGGCAGAGAGAGTTGAAAATATGGCGCAACCGGAAAGGGACTCGCCAGTACGTGATTGAAAGACGGGGACGTGAGTGACCTCGGGAGAGACATTGAAAGGGACATGTCAGCAAGTGATTGACGACCAGTTCGTGAGTGACCGCTCGTGAATGGCAGAAAAGGCTGATTTATTTGAGCCACTAAAGGAATCAGTCTAGGAGACTTCAAAGGGCGCAGCCGTCCGCGGCTTCTAAAAATGAGCACGGATAGTTCGCGCCACCATTGGAAGTGTCTTTCTGGAATGATGGCGAAAATATAAAATTAAGAGGAATCGGGCCCGCCTAGAAAGCGGTGGAAAGACAGCCCCAACGGGGCATACCACTCAGAAGACCCTTGCCGGCTTAAACACTGCATTTTATGAGCAAACATCAAAATTTTATGAGCAAACATCAAAAACTTCCGTAAAAACCCGCCTTTTTCCGGACAAACTTTATTTTCCTGATTTTGGTGGCAATATACATCTGTAGAGTTTCTTCATCAGACTGACTTCAAATAAAATTCTGCCCTTCCCTGCGTATCGATATTAGGCTTATTAGCTTGGACATGTGCAAAATTTCGACCTTCTTGGCAGGCGTAATTCCGGACTTATTCGCGGTAAGATTCTGAAATTGAGCGCATTGCGAGATTAGAGCCCGAAAAGGGATCTGCCAAGACCACCTTTCATTGACACCTCTTGGCAAGAGACTTATTACTTAATCAATTAAGATACAAGCAATTACAGATTAATCTACCTGTCAAGAGGGTCGAAAATCGCACCGAAAATCGCACCGGACAGCAAAATTGTTATCCGATGTCGGCGCCGTTGTTGAGAGCTTCGGCCGGGGTGATGAAACGCATCTTGCCGTCACCCTGGCGGGCCATGAGAATCATGCCTTTGGACTCTATGCCGAAAATCTTACGAGGCTTGAGGTTTGCAAGAATACAGATCTGCTTGCCTACCATATCCTCTGGAGAATAGAACTTGGCGATTCCTGACACGATAACCCTCTTGTCAATGCCGGTGTCGATGGTAAGCTTGAGAAGCTTGTCAGACTTAGGAACCTTGACAGCCTCAAGAACAGTGGCTGTACGGATATCCATCTTCTCGAAATCCTCAAACTCCACCTCAGGCTTCTGAGGAGCAACCTGCTTGGCAGCCTCTGCCTTGGCAGCAGCCTCACGCTCAGCACGGATGGTATCAAGACGGGCCAGTTGGGCATCGATAGCCTCATCCTCGATCTTGGCAAAGAGAAGCTCGGCATCCTTGAGCTGGTGACCCTCAGGGAGAACAGTCTCAGAACCGAGAACATCCCAGTCCAGGCAGACACGGCCGTCATTGCACGAACAATCATTGACATCAGCAGAAACAGTATGCAAAGCGGCACCCTCACCCTCCTTATAGGTATTGACAGTCTCCTGCTCACCCTTGCGGTGATCCACGCCGGCGCAGAAGTCCACGTCAAGCATATTGCGGAGCTTCTCGGCGGCAAACGGAGTGAACGGCTCGAAAGCTATTGCAAGGTCAGCACAAATCTGAAGGCTGACATTGAGAATAGACGCAGTACGCGCCATATCAGTCTTGGCCACCTTCCAAGGCTCAGTATCAGAAATATACTTGTTGCCGAGACGGGCAATGGACATGGCATCTTTCAGCGCCTCACGGAAATGATAAGTTTCAATGTTTTTCTCCAAAGAAGCCTTCAGCTGAGGTACCTGAGCCAAAGTTTCCTTGTCAATGTCAAGAAGTTCGCCGGCAGCAGGGACCTTGCCCTCGAAATACTTGTGGGTAAGGACAATAGCCCTGTTCACAAAGTTACCGAAGATGGCAACGAGCTCGCTGTTGTTACGCTGCTGGAAATCCTTCCAGCTGAAATCGTTGTCCTTGGTTTCAGGAGCATTGGCAGTAAGGACATACCTCATGACATCCTGCTTTCCAGGGAACTGCTCCAGATACTCGTGAGCCCAGACAGCCCAGTTCTTGGAAGTCGAAATCTTGTCACCCTCGAGATTAAGGAACTCATTTGCAGGCACATTGTCAGGAAGAATGTAGCCATCGCCATAAGCCTTCAGCATTGACGGGAACACGATGCAATGGAACACGATATTGTCCTTTCCGATGAAATGGACAAGCTTGGTATCCTCTGATTTCCACCACTTTGTCCAGCTTTCAGGAAGAAGTTCCTGGGTATTGGAAATGTAGCCGATAGGCGCATCGAACCAGACATAGAGAACCTTGCCCTCTGCTCCCTCGACAGGGACAGGAACGCCCCAGTCAAGGTCACGGCTCACTGCACGAGGCTGAAGATGAGCATCCAGCCAAGACTTGCACTGGCCATAGACATTGGTCTTCCACTCCTTGTGCTGCTCCAGAATCCACTCGCGGAGCCAAGGCTCGTACTGGTCCAGAGGCAGGTACCAATGCTTGGTCTTCACCTTCTCCGGCTTGCTTCCGCTCAATGCCGACTTCGGATTGATAAGTTCCTCAGGGCTGAGGGTACTTCCGCACTTCTCGCACTGGTCACCATAAGCGTTAGGATTGCCGCACTTAGGGCAAGTACCTGTAATATAACGGTCTGCAAGGAAAGTCTTGGCCTCGGGGTCGAAAAACTGCTCAGTCTCCTTGGTGATAAACTTGTCATCGTCATAAAGCTTACGGAAGAACTCTGAAGCATTCTTCTCATGGACTTTGGAAGAAGTCCTGGAATAGATATCAAAATTGATTCCGAGTCCGGTGAACGAATCCTTGATTATCTTGTGATATTTGTCCACAATGTCCTGTGGTGAACATCCCTGACGTTTGGCGGCAATAGTGATAGGCACGCCGTGCTCATCACTTCCGCAGACATAAAGGACATCCTCGCCACGCATTCTGAGGTACCTGACATAGATATCAGCCGGCACATACACACCGGCAAGATGTCCGATATGCACAGGACCGTTGGCATACGGCAGCGCACAGGTAACTAATGTTCTCTTGAATTTACTGTCCATAATATATTGATTTTTAACTGTTTCCAAAATCAGCGGGCCGCATTACTGAACACGTCCCAGCCTCTCCGTGATTTTCTTTCTCAATGCCGCCGTTTTCTGGAATTTCTCCAGCAGCGCCATCATTTCCTCCTCCGGACACTCCCCATGCTTCATGGCATTCAGTTTCTCCGAAATCTCAATCTCCTGCATCCTCACAATCTTCGAGTTATACACAAGTATAGCCCTCGGCACATTAATGACCAGAAACGAAGACAATGACGTCATCGAATCCGCAAAGTTCTTGACCGTCAGCAGATACTTGTCCTGAGTAAGGTCTCCTGTCAATGTCGCCATCACCCTGTCGGGCCCGTCCATTATCTTACGGATTATATCGTCCTGGGTCAATGTTGCATCGCCGTCATAAAGACGGAAATACTCATTGTAAGTCTTGCGATAAACGGTGTTGGCAAACTCACGTCCATCAATAGCGTCACGTATGAAGTCAGCCACCGTAAACTTCTCATTCTTATCATAATATTCCGAATCCGTCTCGAAATCCAAGGTCTCAAGTCCGTACTTCAGAATAAGCACCAGCAGTTCCTTCTCCGAGGGGGCCATCACAGGATTCTCCAGCAAAATCCCCTCCTCGGAAGTCACTTTCGGAGTCTCAGGCGCCTCGGCAGCAGGCTCACCCACCTCCTCCGGAGGCAAATAACCTTCCGGAATATAACCACCGTCAATGCTGTCCACAGGTTCGCCATAGTCCACAGGCCGCGGCTCGGAAGGAGCTCCTGCATTGGCCTCAGCCACATTGGCATTGACACGGACCTCCTCGCGCTCTGCGCGCATCCGTTCGCGTTCAGCCTCTTTCCGCTCATTTTCGAGCATCTTCTGTCTGGTATCCGTGATTCGGCTGTAAATCGCATCTTCGGAGATTCCGAACTTCTGCGACGTCATCTGCACATATACCGCCCGCTTGATCTGGTCCGGCACAAGTGCCAGAGTATCAGTAATATCATTGATGAGACCAGCCTTGTTCAAGGGATCGTCACCCGCCTGTCCCAGAAGCAGATCCGTCTTGAAAACTATGAAATCCTTCTCGGCCGACTTCAGGAACGACTGGACCTCTTCCAATGAGTGCTTACGCGAATAGGAATCCGGATCATCGCCGTCCGGAATCAGCACCACCCTGACATTGAGACCCTCCTTGAGGATAAGGTCAATGCCTCTGAGCGCGGCATGGATTCCTGCCGAGTCGCCGTCATACATGACAGTGACATTGTCCGTAAACTTCTTAATCAGCCTGATCTGCGGAATTGTCAATGAAGTACCGCTGGAAGCCACCACATTGGTAATTCCGAGCTGATGCATCGACAATACATCCAGGTAGCCCTCAACGAGATAGCACTTGTTCTGGCGGACGATCTCGCTCTTTGCGAAATAGATTCCGTACAGTGTCGAGCTCTTGTCATAGACCTCAGACTGCGGAGAATTTACATACTTTCCGATGTTGGCGGTCTTGTAGTCGGACCTCAGAGTTCTTCCGCCGAATCCAATCACGCGGCCGCTCACCGAATGAATCGGGAAAATCACGCGGTCGTAGAACTTGTCGCACAACGACCCGTCATGACGCTTTATGCAGACACCTGTCGTGGTAAGGAATTCCTCCTTGTAGCCCTTTGCCAATGCCTCTGTGGCCAATGCGTTTCCGGCCTTGGGTGCCCATCCGAGCCCATATTTCCTGATAGTGGCATCCTCCAGTCCCCTGCTTCGGAAATAGGCATAGCCTATCGACTTGCCTTCCGGCGTATCAAGGCTTTTCTGAAAAAACTGTTCGGTGTAATCCAGCACCAGCAGAAGGCTCTCGCTCCTCTGTCTCGCCGCAATCTCCTCAGGAGTTTCCTCCTTCTCCTTTACTTCAATGCCATATTTTCTGGCCAGATATTTCAGGGCCTCGACATAAGTCATGTTCTCGTGCTCCATGACGAAGCCGACCGCCGTCCCTGACTTTCCGCAACCGAAGCACTTGTAAATACCTTTCGCCGGAGAGACATAGAAGGATGGCGTCTTTTCGTTATGGAACGGGCAGCATGCAATGAAGTTAGCGCCTCGTCTCTTCAGAGAAACGAAGTCACTGACGACATCGACAATCTGCGCCGAGTCCAATATCTTATTGACGGTATCCTGAGGAATCATCTGCCTACTGTTCGTCTATCTTATGATAATCCACATCCTTGATTCCATCAAAGTCATCATCTGAATCAATGGTGGAATCAATGGTAGAATCAGGACCGGCTCCGGTTTCCGTGAAATGTATCTCGTATTCTTTTTTCGCCTTTGAGACCCTTCTCATGGAAATGAGGTCTGTAATTCCATAATAAATCAGGAACACGCCGGCAAGGATGCTCATGACACGCTCAGAGAACGGGTTGAAAATCAGCACAATACCACCGACAACAGCAAGAAAGGCCAGCAAGATATTCAGGCCGCCGGAGCCCAGCAATGACATTGTTCCGGCCAATGCCAATATCTGGATGACGCCGAAAGCCAGAATCACTATTCCGATGATGGCGACAATCACTCCGGCGACAAATCCCGGCCAGAGAAAAAGAATCAGGCCAATGACAATGTCAACAACTGCATTGACAGTCATCAGTCCGAATGTTCCGCTCTTTCTGTTGGCGAAGCCATAAGCGAAAGACACGATACCGGCAGCGAAAAGGAAGGCTGCGATTATCTGAACGACGGTTGTGGTAGCGTCAGTGGCACATACCATCACCAAACCTATTGCAATAGCTGCAAGTGAGCGCAAAATGCTGCTGAACTTGTTATTGTATCCGAATGTAATCATTTGTCGTAGTTTTTAAGTCCATTTAACTTCCAAACTAACAAAGATACATAAAGGGTGACTAAAAATGAAATTTTAGTCACCCGTATAAACAACTCTGATTTAGTAATCCTTAAAGCCCGTGAGGGCGAATTCAGGAAAGACCGTCCTATTTCAAGACGAAGAGTCTGATTTCTCTGTAATTCTCTGAATCCGCCTCAGGAGCGGCAACGCCGAACGCTCTCTTGTCATTGAAATGGACGATATGTCCGTAACGTCCTGACGGCTCGCCCATTACCTTGAGCTCATGGGACTCTATCCTGCACGCATCGGCAGAAACTGTAACTTTCCACCAAGGATTGGACATTGTCAGGTCACTTGCGGTCTTGTACCAGAATGTACCCATATACTCAACAGCCTCACTGACAGCACCAGGTGATGAAATGTAAGACTTCGTGCCGAGGCTTGCCATCTTGAATGAGAAGCGGCCCTCATAGTCACCGGTGCCCTTGCCGGCTACAAGAGAATATGTGAGGAGTTCCTCAGATGCAGGCAATGTTCCGTCCTCATCCACAGATACTTCCGTACGCTCAAGATATTTGTTGGAGTCGGTGTTTTTCATGACATAATACTTGCCGGCGGACTTCTCTGCGGTGATAAGATATGTACCTCCGTCCACGACATCCGCAGCATCAGTCACAAGATGGAACTTCTTGATTTCAGGTTCTGGAATTTCCCCAAGCGTCACAGGCATACGGTAAAGGTATCTTCCCGTGCGGGAGAGATCCATCTTTCCGTCCTGGAAAGTATAAGTGGTCTTGTCTGTTTCAATGTCAAGCTGAACGCCTGTGTATGAAGCCCTTGCCATAACCATATACACATATTTCAGATCCTTCAGCATCGGCTTGTCGGACAAGTTTACCTTTACGGTATTTCCTTTTCCCTTGAAAGTGTATCCGTTTTCGGCAGTTGTAGCGATCTGATAAACGCCATAGCACTGCTCTGCAGTCGTGATGGTGAGAGAAAGTAGTCTTTCCTTCGCATGTCCGGTCGAATCTATCGACACGCGGACAACAGAAGCGAGAGGAGTATAGTCGGCATTGACCTCAGTCCCTTCCGGAACGCTGAACATTGAAATCATCGGCAGACGACGGCCGTTGAAATCATCAGTACTCTTGACTGTCAGTTCCTTGTCCATCCAGAAGTTGGTGTCGCTGCTTCCGAGTGCCAAAGCGGAAGACGGCCAGAAAACCAGCATATTGTCGCTCTTGCCCGCCTTGTCAGAAATCGATGCCGTGAATTTGTTTGAAGTCACGACAGCCTCCTGGAATCCATAGTCGTACAGTCCGGACTTGTCACTTGTGATGTACATCACTTTGTCACCTTCATTCCACACAAGGTGAGACACGTCGGAAGCCTCATAGGAGATTCCGGTCTTTGTAGCCATATCATGATGATATACAGTCACTTCCCTCTTGCCGGAAAGAACCTCAACATCGTTCTTCGTCTGGCAGGAAACCGCTGCAGCAACGGCAGCAGCCATATATAATATTTTCTTCATAATGTCCTAGATTAATTATTTCTTCCACGGGTCAACATCACCATCACCCCAGTTTCCGCCCACTTCACTGAAATCGTCACCTGACTTCGTATAAATGGTAACTGAAGAATCCACATCGATGGTGCTATAGTTTGCACCTTCCTTGATAAATACAGTCGTGAGATCAGGATTTTGTGTTGCAAACAGGAAGTTCATTTTCTCATTTGCACTGAAATCCAAAGACTTGACCTTATTGTTCCTGATATCGACATATCGAAGTGCGGTACAGCCGTAGAATGTGATGTAATCCACCAGATTCTCAGACATGTGGAGTTCGTCGAGTGCGGTACAGCCATGCAGGTCGAGACGGTCAATCTTGTTAGCCGTAAGTTCAATGGTAGCAAGTGCCGAAAGGCCACGGATGTCCAATGACGCGAGTTTGTTTTTGCCCAATGTCACCTCCTCAAGCAACTTGTTAGGTGTAAGGTCAAGAGCCTCCAACACATTGGACTCAGCCAAGAGAGTCGTAAGATTTCCGCACTGGTCTATCTTGAGGTCATTGATATTATTTGACGAGCAGTCAAGGAAATACAGCCCTGTAGAGGCATTCATATCGAGTGAAGTCAGCTTGTTGTTCTTGATGTCCAGACTGCCGAGCTTCACGCATGAACTCAAATCCACATCCGTCAGTATGTTGTCATACAGATACAATTTGTTCAATGAACCGCATCCTGAAAGATTAACGGATGAGAGGTCATTGAGTTCAGCCTTGAGCACCTGCAGGTTCTTGCAAGGTGATACGTCGAGAGTGGTCAGACTGTTTTCCTGAAGATTCAGTTCAGTGATTTTGGTACATGACGAGAGGTCGATAGATTTCAGTCCTCCTGTGACTCCAAGGTTCAGTTTGGTCAGCTCCGGATTGTTCTTGACATTGATTTCAGTGATTCCTGTCTCATAGAGGTTCAGTTCATAGAGCGCAGTATTGTCGCTAACGTCCATCAGTTTGAGGTCAGGGTTCCTGTAGGCTATAAGCTGCTGGAGTTTGGTACAGCCTGATACGTTCAGTCCTGTAAGATTGGCCTCCCAGGCACCGAGATATGTCAGGTTCGGACAATGGCTGAAGTCAACGCTCTTATTGAACTTATTTGTTCTGATGCTGACCTGAGCAAGTTTCGTACACTTGCTTACATCAATGCTATTGAGCGAGTTATATGCTACATTGAGCTCTTCGAGATCAGGACAGTCGCTGCAGTCGATAGCAAGAAGGCCGTTGTCCTGAAGGTCGATTGACTTGAGCGATGAGCAGCCGGTAAGGTCAATGCTGGTCATCGGGAACAGCATGAAAAGCTGCTTCTCATCATAGGTATAGTTGTCATTTGCCTTCAATGTCTCCAATGCAGAGCAGCCGCTGAGATTCAGACTGGTATAGACATTATGGTCTGCAACTAGTTCTTTCAATGCCGCAAATCCGCTGAGGTCGAGGTCTCCTTCTATCAGATTATGACGGCAGTTCAGCTTCTGCAGGTTCGACATGAATTTTATACCGCTGAGAGATTTGATTTCCAGGTCTTCGCATGAGATTTCGGTAACTGCCAATGCTTCTTCCTTGGAAAGTCTCTTGTCACCGTCCAGGTCAAAATTAGAAAGACAGTATTCTCTGAAGTTTTCATCCGGAATATATACGAATTTCGTCTCATCGGATGTCATAGAGTACTGTCTTACTGTCACTTCCTTTCGGTCTTTTCCGCATGTAACCATGAACACTGCGGTCCTTTCCGCATCTGTAGGATTCGCTGCGACGCCGATAGTGATGATAGCCGGTCCGCCCTGTCCATACGCAGGAGTAAGGGTCAGCCATTCATTTTCCAGTTCGGAGCCCGTTTTGGCAGCCATCCATATCTGGGCCGCGTCAAACTGCAGAGTAGCTTCGCCTGCATCCGGCTCGAAAACATAGGTAAATTCCTGGCCTGGCAAGAATTTCAGGTCGCTAGCCTCTTCAGAGGGGCTCTTCTTACATCCGGTAACTGCCATCAGTCCCAGAGAAAGCATAATAAGCAATAAGTGCCTTTTCATATTGTTTTGAAATTAATAGTTTCAGTCTGCGCTTTAGGTGTACGCAGTGCGGCAGAGGATGCTCCGGAAAAGTCCATTGCGTCCGTTCACCATCACAAGATAGGAATGATGACGTAAAAAAACAATAATTTTCCACAAAAGAACCGGATAATTATGTGTTACTTTGTGATGTCGATTCTTAAGCAATCCAAATCATGGCACAGGAAATAGAACGGAAATTTATTCTGAACGGAGAATTCAAACCAGACGTCCGCAAGTCAATGCGAATTTCTCAGGGTTACCTATGTTCAGTCCCGGAGCGCACTGTCCGCATCCGCGTCCGCGACGACCAAGGTTTCATCACCATCAAGGGCAAGGGCGATGCCGATGGCATAAGCCGCTACGAGTGGGAGCAAGAGATACCTGTCAATGATGCCCTGCAGCTCCTCCAGATCTGCGAGCCCGGCGTCATTGACAAAACCCGTCACCTCGTCGATTTCGGCGGACACACATTCGAAGTGGATGAATTCCATGGTGACAATGAGGGACTTGTCATGGCTGAAATCGAACTGGCTTCACCTGACGAGCCTTTCGACAGACCTTCCTGGCTCGGCAAGGAAGTCACGGGCGATGCCCGGTATTACAATTCCGCCCTGTCCAGAAACCCGTATAAGAACTGGTAATCCCACCAAAAGAAGGGGCAATAGTTCCGCAAAAGACAAAAAGACAGGTGTCCAAACTGTGAAATCACAATCTGGACACCTGTCTGTATTGTATGTGAGTCCTGCCGTCCGGCAGAGCCCGAGATTTTACATCATACCGCCTTCAGGCATTGCAGGAGCAGCTGGAGCCGGTTCCGGAATATCAACGATACCACACTCGGTAGTAAGGAACATTCCTGCGACTGAAGCAGCGTTCTCGAGAGCGACACGGCTAACCTTGGTAGGGTCGATGACACCGGCCTCGAACATATTGACATACTCATCAGTACGTGCATTGTAACCGAAGTCACCCTTGCCTTCACGAATCTTCTGGATAATCACGCTACCGTCAACGCCTGCATTTCTTGCAATCTGACGGAGAGGTTCCTCGATAGCACGAGCTACGATATGGATACCTGTAGTCTCGTCCTCGTTGTCACCATTAAGATTCTTAAGAGCCTCGGCAGCACGGATGTAAGCTACACCGCCACCTGGAAGATAACCTTCCTCGACTGCAGCACGGGTTGCATTCAATGCATCCTCGACACGGTCTTTCTTCTCTTTCATCTCAACCTCGGTAGTAGCACCTACATAGAGGACAGCAACACCACCGGCGAGTTTTCCGAGACGCTCCTGAAGTTTCTCCTTGTCATAATCGGAAGTAGAAGTAGCAATCTGCTTTCTGATAAGGTCAACACGCTCTGCGATGTCATCCTTGTTGCCCGCACCACCTACGATAGTAGTATTCTCCTTGGTAATAGTGACTTTCTCAGCCTTACCGAGCATCTCAGGAGTAGTGTTCTCAAGAGTGAATCCTCTTTCCTCTGAAACGAGGGTGGCACCTGTAAGGGTAGCGATATCCTGAAGCATCTCCTTACGACGGTCGCCGAATCCCGGAGCCTTGACTGCAGCAACTTTGATAGCGCCACGGATCTTGTTCACAACCAATGTTGTAAGAGCCTCGCCATCAACATCTTCTGCAATGATAAGGAGTGACTTTCCATCTCTTGCGATTGGCTCGAGGATAGGGAGAAGATCTTTCATTGTAGAAATCTTCTTGTCAGTGATAAGAACGTATGGGCTGTCAAGACTTGCCTCCATCTTATCTGAATTGGTCATGAAATATGGAGAGATATAGCCTCTGTCGAACTGCATACCCTCTACGACCTTGACCTCAGTCTCAGTACCCTTTGCCTCTTCAACAGTGATGACACCATCCTTCTTTACCTTTGACATTGCGTCAGCGATAAGTTTACCGATAGTAGCATCGTTGTTTGCAGAAATGGTACCGACCTGCTCTACCTTAGAGTAGTCGTCACCGACTTCCTGACTGTGAGCCTTAAGTTCGGCAACAACAGCGGCAACAGCCTTGTCAATGCCTCTCTTCAAATCCATAGGACTTGCACCTGCGGTAACGTTCTTCAGACCTACATTGATGATAGCCTGTGCGAGAACTGTAGCGGTGGTAGTACCGTCACCTGCCTGCTCGTTAGTCTTGGCAGCGACTTCCTTTACCATCTGTGCACCCATATTGGCGAATCTGTCCTTAAGTTCAACTTCCTTAGCGACAGTAACACCGTCCTTAGTAACCTGAGGAGCACCGAACTTCTTGTCAATGACAACGTTACGGCCCTTAGGTCCGAGTGTAACCTTTACTGCATCTGCAAGAGCGTCTGCGCCCTGTTTCATTTTTGCGCGAACGTCAACGTCGAATTTGATATCTTTTGCCATAATAATAACCTCCTAAAATTAAATTTACAGAATAGCCATAATGTCTGACTGACGGACGATAAGATATTTCTTATCCTCTACGGTAACCTCAGTTCCGGCGTATTTGCCATAAAGAACCTCATCACCGACTTTGACTTCCATAGGTTCGTCCTTCTTGCCAGGTCCGCAAGCTACTACCTTGCCCTGCTGTGGTTTTTCCTTAGCTGTATCCGGGATATAAAGTCCTGCAGCTGTCTTGGTCTCAGCCTCTTTAGGCTCAAGAACCACTCTGTCTGCCAATGGTCTGATCATAATTCTATAATTTTAAATGTTTATATCAATGTTTTTGCTGCATCACCATCTGACGCAGCCGGAAACATTTTAATCAACTGCCGTGCCACATGCCATGACGGTGACAATTTGTCATACCGTGTCATATGCCGCAAATAATCCAGGAAGGCATAGATTTGAGCGAAAATTTACATATATTTACATCTGAATACTAACACTTTAAACTATATTGCACTATGGATTTGATTCATACTTTGAGGAAAATCTTTGTCATAGGTATCTCAGCATTGACAATTTCCTGTTGCGGTCAGAAGAACACCGCGACACCTGACAGCGGGTTCGCTGACTATATCGAAGCTTATACCGGCGGAATTGTTACAGACGGCGGCAGCATTGTCGTGGAACTCGTCTCCCCGGCTGAGAAAATAAGCGGCAAACTTTCAGACTCTGACAAAGAGGCTGGAAAACTGTTCAAGTTCTCTCCATCTCTCAAAGGATCTGCACGTTGGACTTCCCCAAGCAGAATCGAATTCGTACCGGAAGAAGGAGCTCTAAAGCCGGGAAAGACTTACGACTGCACATTCATGCTCGGGAAAGTGACCGACACGGACAGCCGCTACAGCGAATTCAGATTCAGATTCGTGAGCGCCAAGAAAGAGGCTTCGCTCGAGGTCAATGACATCACTGTCACGAGCTCTGACATTGACAATGCCTCTGTCAGCGGAACTCTTGTCATGAGCACCTCCGTTTCAGTAGAGAATCCCGAGGACCTGCTGAGCTTCGGTTATCCTGAAAGCGGTTTCACCACCGAGATAAAGCAATCCGGAGAGCGCGCATTCGACTTCAATGTTACCGGACTGAAGCGGGGAAACGGAGACAATAAATTGACAATCAAATTCCTGCCGGGAAAGACAGGGTTCGACGAATGCGGTACCGCATTTGCGGTCATCCCCGCGAAAGGAAAGTTCAATGTCATTGACACGAAACTTGTGAACAGCGACAACAATTACATTGACGTAACTTTCTCTGAGCCGCTCGACAGCAGGCAGAACCTCGACGGTCTCGTCAGCGTTACAGCCTCGTCCAAGAACGATTACTACGGCAACGGAACGGAGTCACTTAAGGTCAATGCCAAAGTGACTGACAACAAGATAAGACTGTACCTGGGAAAGAACGAGGACGGTTCTCTGACTCTCGAACTGGACCCGGCCATCAAGGATATGAACGGCAACAGGCTCGGTGATACGTGGAGACATGTCTTCACAATGGAAAGCCCGGAGCCGGGAGTGGCATTCGCAGGCAATGGCAGTATTCTTCCCGACACTAAGAATCTTGTCATGGCATTCGTCGCCAAGAATCTCAAGGCCGTGGATATCAGCATCATAAAGATATATCCGAGCAACGTGCTGATGTTTCTGCAGGACAATTCTCTCAATGGGGACAACAACAGCCTCAGACGTGCCGGCAGAATGATTTACAGAAACACATTGAGACTCGATACCGACCCTGACAAGGATCTGAGCAAGAGCAACACTTTCACAGTGGACTTGTCAAGCCTTTTCAAACAGGACCCGAATGCCATCTACAGAGCCAGGTTATCTTTCAGGAAAGAGTATTACATCTACAGCAAGGACTCTGACGGACAGACAGTTGCAAGCAATATGACAAGCTTGGCATCCGGCAACATGTCAGAGGAAGACGAGACCGTATGGGATATTCCTAATCCGTATTTCTATTACAACAACTACGACTGGTCGGTTTACGAGTGGCAGGACAGGAACAACCCGATGACCCCGTCATATTACATGAACTACGATTACCCTGAAAAAAGTTTCATGGCTTCCAAGCTCGGTGTCGTGGCCAAATATGCCGATGCCGGCAAAAAAGCCGCCAAGATTTGGGTGGCAGTCAGCGACATCATTACTGCAGAACCGGTTTCCGGAGCGGAGATAACCGCATACAATTACCAGCTGCAGGAAATCGGCAGCGGAAAGAGTGACACTCAGGGACTCACTGCCATTGACGTCAGCGGCAGACCGTTTGCAGTACGCGTAAAGAAAGGAGAATCAGTAACTTACATAAAAGTAACCGATGGAGAGGAAATGTCATTGAGCCGATTCGACACAGGCGGAGAAATTCTTCAGAAAGGATTGAAGGGCTTCGTCTATGGCGAACGCGGTGTCTGGAGACCCGGAGACACCCTCCATCTGAACATGATTCTCTTCAGCGAGAACAAGATTCCAGACAGCCATCCTGCTGCCATTGACATATACACTCCGCTCGGACAGTTCTTTACGAGAAAAGTCTGCAGAAAGTCGGAAAACGGATTCTATACCTTCGAGATTCCGACATCACCTGACAGCCCTACCGGTCTTTGGAATGCTTACGTAAAAGTGGGCGGCGCGACCTTCCACAAGCCTCTGAGAATCGAGGCAATAAAGCCTAACCGCCTGAAAGTCAATGTCGATTTCGGCAGCAAGGCTCTCTATGCCGGAAACATGACACCCATAAACATTTCATCCAACTGGCTCACGGGACCTGCCGCCTCAGGACTGCTGTCGACAGTGTCCATGACATTGAGACCAGGAAAGACAAGTTTCAGCGGATTCGAGGGCCATACTTTCCGAAATCCTGCAAGCAGTTTCGAGACATTCAGCACGGATCTGGCCAGAGCCTGCCTGGACAATAACGGAGTAGCCCACGAAAGAGTACGGCTTCCAGCAGTGCCTCAGGCTCCCGGCATGCTCTCGGCAGACGTCCTCTGCTCCGTTTTCGAGAACGGAGGCGACGAGAGTTTCACGACATTGACAATGCCTTACTCTCCTTTCAGCGCCTACGTCGGCGCCAAACTTCCTGCAGACGGCGAATATATCGCGACCGGCACCACCCACAACATTCCTGTGGCAGTTGTCAGCCCTGACGGAAAACGCATTTCAGGCCATCAGATCGAATGGAGAATCTTCAAGCTCAAATGGAGCTGGTGGTGGGAATCCAGACGAGACCCGCTCGACTCGTACATCAATGCGTCGGCCGCATCAGCCTACAGTTCAGGCACTTTCAGATCAGGTCAGAATGATATGAACATTTCTTTCAATATCAATGACAATGATTGGGGCCGCTACCTCATATATATAAAGGATCTGGACAGCGGTCACGCGACTGGAGGAATCTTCTACGCGGACATGGCCGATTACATAGGACGCTCCAGCAGAAGCAATCCGGACGCCCCGGCAATGCTCAGTTTCGCTACTGACAAGAAGTCATATAAGACCGGCGAGACAGCGACAGTGTTCATCCCGTCAGCAAAGGACGGCAGGGCATTGGTTTCCATCGAAAACGGAACCCGCGTCCTCAGCAGCGAATGGGTCAAGACCTCCGAGTCCGGCGACACCCCTTACAAGATTAAGGTCAATGCCGATATGGCTCCTAACTTCTACATCCATATCACATTGGTACAGCCTTACTGGAACACATCCAACGACTTGCCTGTCAGGATGTACGGTGTCCAGCCTGTGATGGTGGAGAATCCGGATTCTCATCTTGAACCGGTCATTTCGATGCCGGACAAGATTCATCCCGAAGAGCAGTTCACCGTAAAAATCAGCGAAAAGAAGGGAAAGACGATGACCTACACCCTTGCAATCGTCGATGAAGGTCTGCTGGACCTGACGGCATTCAGGACTCCGGACCCATGGAACGCGATGTACAAGCGCGAAGCCCTGGGCGTCAAGACCTGGGATATTTATGACAACGTATATAATTCATTCGGAGGTGCGCTTTCGGCAATGTTCAGTGTCGGTGGTGACGAAGGGCTTATCAGAGGCGCACGCAAGGAAAACAGATTCAACCCTATAGTCAAGGTACTCGGTCCGTTCACTCTCAAGTCCGGTTCCGCAAGCCACAAAATCACATTGCCGATGTACGTGGGAAGCGTAAGAGTGATGGTTGTAGCCGGCTATGGAAATGCTTTCGGCAATGCCGAGAAGACTGTCCCTGTCACATCCCCTGTCATGATTCTGCCGACTCTGCCGAGATTTGCAGGCTGCGGGGAGACCATCACCCTTCCGGTCAATGTCTTTGTAATGGAGGAAGGCATCGGAAATGTCAATGTTACAGTACGTTGCGAGGGCCCAATCTCAATAGAAGGGAACTCCGCAGAATCATTGACCTTCTCCGGCAAGGGAGACAAGATGGCCAGATTCACTCTCAAATCGGGTGAAGAGGGACAGGCGAAGGTCACTGTCTCTGCCGATGGCAACGGACATAAGATGACAGAGACTATTAATCTCGAAGTCCGCAACCAGTCTCCTGAAATCATCTCCGAAAGCGGCAAACTGCTTTCACGCGGAGAGAGCACAAGCTTCACTTACCAGCCGTTCGACGCCAGCAGAAACCTCGGCGCATGGATCGAGATAAGCGGCTGTCCTACAATAGGTTGGAACACGCTGTTCAATTATATGAGAAGTTATCAACATTCTTGCACCGAGCAGCTTGCAGCGAAAGGCCTGAGCCTTCTCTACGCGATGAAGGAGCTGACCAGGGAAAATGCTGAAGCAGCAAAGTCAATGATACCGGGCATCCTTTCCGAACTCTACGGAAGGCAGCTTCCTGACGGAGGTTTCGCTTACTGGCCGAACTATACCCATGCTGATGAATGGGTAACATCAATGGCCGGCGAGTTCATGAACCTCGCCAGCGCAGAGGGTTATGAGGTCAGCAGTGCTGTCATGACTTCATGGAAGAGATTCCAGAAACGCTGCGTCCAGAATTTCAGAACCGCGAAAGTAAGCGGTCTAAGCGATCTGACACAGGCCTACCGACTCTTCACACTGGCATTGGCCCAGTCCCCTGAGGAATCTGCGATGAACAGGATGAAGGAAAGCGGAAACATGTCATGGCAGGCGTCTATGATGCTGGCTTCGGCTTACTCTGTCTGCGGAAAGAAGACCGCGGGGGCAAATATCCTTAATACTGCCTCCGATTCCCCTGTCAGCTGGACATCAGACCTGCCGACATTCAGTACGCCACTAAGAGACAAGGCAATAGCCATGGAGGCGATGGTGCGTACGGGCAACGTCTCAGGAGCCGTGACTTATGCACATGAAATGCTAGGCGGTTCTTCAGACGTGGAAACACTCTCTCCGTGGTCGCTCACAACCCAGGAGTCCGCATTCCTCGGAAGGGCATTGTCAATTCTTTCGCGCAGCGTCACATCAGGGAACCTGTCAGTTTCCATCGGGGAACCAAATGAGTCCGAGGCCACTTTGGAGGCACTGCCTTCAGACAATGGCCATGCTTCATACACACTTCATCCGGACCATGGCAAGGCAACTGTAAAGAATACTTCGGACGGACCTGTCTATGTCAGGATGACGACTGTTTCCAGGGCTGCACCGGGAGAGGCCGTAGCAGCGAAGTCCTCCGGCATTGACCTTAGCGTCAGATACGTCCTCAGCGACGGTTCGCTCATCAATCCGGCTTCTCTGCGCCAGGGCACCGAGTTTACCGCGATTATACATGCAGCCAACCGCTCAGTGTCAGACGATTACAGCAATCTGGCATTGACTCAGATGATTCCTTCCGGCTGGGAGATTGTCAATGAGAGGATGACCGGGCAGGATACTCCTTCAGCCGGCCGCTATGACTATCTGGACATCAGGGATGATCGTAATATCTTCTATTTCAGCCTGCCTAGGGGAACTTACAAGGAGTTCAGGGTACGTCTGCGCGCTGCTTATGAAGGCCAGTACATTCTGCCGTCCATCACTTGTGATGCCATGTACAATGCCGGCGTCTATGCCCGCACGGCATCAGGCAAGGCATCTGTGACCAGATAACAGGCTTATACAGTGCAGATTTCAGATTATTTACGCATTCTTATGAGCAAGGCTGCAGCGCACAAACGTCTGACAGCCCTGCTCATTTTGGCTGCCGTGCTTCTGTCATGGTATCTTATCTGCCTGCCTCGTGAACTGTTTCCGGGCACGGTTTACTCGACTGTTGTCACTGACAGAAACGGGGAACTTCTCGGAGCCAGGATTGCATCTGACGGCCAATGGCGTTTCGGAGCCGGGTCTTATTCTGACAAGGATGGCAGAGACAAGTATTTCACATCTCTGATAGAATTTGAGGACAGGTGGTTCAGGTGGCATCCCGGCATCAATCCGGTCTCCATCTGCAAGGCTCTGTATGCCAATATGAAGGCCGGCCATGTCGTCAGCGGCGGAAGTACCATTACGATGCAGGTTATCCGCATGTCCCGCCAGAAGGCAAGAACCATCGGCCAGAAACTTGTGGAGGCGATTCTTGCCACGCGTCTCGAACTGCGTTGTTCCAAGGATGAGATCTTGTCATTATATGCCTCTCACGCACCTTTCGGGGGCAATGTCGTCGGCCTGGATGCTGCGGCCTGGAGATATTACAGTCATGGGGCTGATGATTTGTCCTGGGGTGAGGCTGCCACTCTGGCAATTCTCCCCAACTCTCCTTCCAGCATAAGGCCGGGAAAGAATCACGAGAGGCTTCTTGCCAAGCGTAACAGGTTACTGCACAAATTATTGGACAGAGGCCTGATCAACATTGACGATTATGAAACGGCCTGTTCCGAGCCTATTCCAGATGCCCCGAAAGCTCTACCGTCGTTTGCGTCCCATCTTGTGGATGACCTGTCATCAGGTCAGTACAATGGCTGCGGAAAGTTCTTTTCTTCTGTCATTGACATTGACGGCAAGCCTGCTCCTTACGGCAAAACCTCGGGACGGATGGTCCACACCAGCATTGACATTCATCTTCAAAGGCATATTGAGGGGATTCTTGCGCGTCGTGGCGCCGATCTTGCGCGTGAGGGAATCGCGGACCTTGCGGCTGTTGTCATCGAGGTCGCGACGGGCCGGGTGCTCGCGTATTGCGGCAATGCTTCGCCGGAGCGGAAAAGGGCCGGGGTCAATGTCAATGCGGCCCGGTCTCCCCGCAGTTCCGGCAGTATCCTAAAGCCGTTTTTGTATTGTGACGCTCTGGAGGACGGAACGATTCTTCCGTATTCTCTTGTGGCTGATACACCTGTGAATATCAATGGTTTCGCTCCTCAGAATTATGACATGACATATGATGGTGCAGTTCCTGCGGCTGCGGCCTTGAGCCGTTCACTCAATGTGCCATGTGTCCATATTCTGAAGGATTATGGCGTCCAGCGTTTTCAGGAGAATCTTGCTTCGCGTGGTCTTACGACATTGACCCGCTCCTCTTCTGATTATGGTCTGTCTCTGATTTTAGGTGGCGGTGAATGTCGTCTGGATGAGGTGACGGCGGCTTATGCTGAGCTGGCGGCATGTCTGGTGGACGAGAGGGCTTCAATTTGTGATTCCGATGATAGCAGACCTTTGCTGGAAGATGACCCTGTCGCTGTCGCTTATACGCTTGACGCTCTCAAGGAGGTCAACAGGCCGGATGAAATCGATTGGCACTTAATCAATTCCGTGCGTAAAGTTGCCTGGAAGACGGGTACCAGTTATGGTTATCGTGATGCATGGGCGGTCGGTGTAACTCCTGATTATGCGGTAGGTGTCTGGGCGGGCAATGCGTCGGGTGCAGGTGCTGCGGGTCTGCTGGGTGCCCGGACAGCCGGTCCTGTAATGTTTGAGATTTTCAATGCTCTTCCGGGCAGCAAGTCTGCGTGGTTTCCAAGTATGGATGAAATATCCGGTTCTGAGCGTGGCAGCCATAAGGCTTGGCGCACTGAAGTTTGTCATGAATCGGGTTTTCTGGCAGGTCCGTATTGTGATGAAAAGGATACGCTTACGTTGCCGGCCGGATCAATGAAAAGCAGGATTTGTCCATATCATCATTTTAAGGACGGCCGCAGTGTCTTCCGTCTCACGCCTGCCATGGAGTGGTTTTACAGACAGAAGCACGCGTCCTATAAGGTTCCTTCGTCCGGGTCAGGTCTTCTGATGGAGTTCATTTATCCGGAAAACGGCAGTGTCATAACTCTACCGAAGCAGTTGGACGGTTCGCCAGGCTCTCTAGTCCTGAATCTGGCCCATACCAATCAGGACGCGACTGTATATTGGCATCTTGACAATAGTTTCATAGGCACAACCCGTTTTATTCACCAATTACGAGTCCGTCCTGATTCCGGACGCCATTCTGTCACTGTAGTAGATGATTCCGGCAATTCGCTTACGATTTCTATAAGGGTAACGTAAGATGGCAAGTGGAAAACCCTACATCCGAGTACATTAGCTGTCGGGACAGTGCCACATTGATTTTTCCAATAGTATGATTTGTAGCAAGTTGCAAAATTCAGTGTGGATTAATGGTCAAAAATCCATAGGAAATCCACGCTTAAAATTAAAGATACATGATTTTCAATGTATTACAGATGTGGGCGTGGCATCGTCCCGCCTGGCGGAATTAGAGTTGCTGAGATACAAAAAAGAGGTCAATCAAAGCTAACACTTCAACTGACCTCATTGTTGTGCGCGAGATGAGAGTCGAACTCACACGTCGCAATTGACACTAGCTCCTGAAACTAGCGCGTCTACCATTTCGCCACCCGCGCAACAGATAGGAATGCAAATATACGAATTCTTTTTGAATTTTCAATGATATTATTCAAATCCAAACATTTTGATAAAATATTTATCCCAAGTGCCGTGACAGTAAGTTTGTCAATGTTACCAGATTCCAGTCCGCAGCCAGCTGACCTGCACACACCACTGGGGCATTTCCTATCCGAGACTGTCTCAAAACTCCTTGCGAGACAGAAATACTCCGTACTCCTACAAGGCCGAAAGCGTATTCTTTATTCTAACTGAGAATATTTTACTTCTAACACAGCCTCTCACACAGCTGCGCGGCAGCACCCGTTCACGCGTAAAGCAGAAGACATAAGACGGGGGAAAACGGACAAACAGACCTTAGAGTCAGTCTAAAGAATAGTATAAATTGACATTAACTATGGCACTGATAAACGGTGACAAAAAACGCGTTTTTTTACACCGTTTATGACAAAATGTGACACAAAGTCAACTTATATAAGTGATATTCGGTAAACACGAGTCAACTTAAATCAGAACAAAACAAACGGTGTAAAAAAGTGGCAAATTTTTAACAGAATTGATCAATCTGACAAAATGGTGTAAAATCAGGCCGATATTTACACAATTTTGTCAGTATGGGCCTGTTCCCATCCGAAGCCTGCGGACATGAACGCACCATTGGGGCAATAATGCATGGACAGGCGCAGAAGAATTTCCGGAAACCAATCAAGGAGAGCCTTGATTTTCGACCCTCTTGGCAGGCGCGATTAGGAACACATTCGTGGTAAGATACTGAAGATGAGCGCGTTGCGAGATTAAAGCCACGATAGGAATCTGCCAAGACCTCCTTTCGAAACGACCTCTTGGCAAGAGACTTATTATCTAATGAATTAAGATACAGACAATTACGGCCACATCGACCTGTCAAGAGGGTCGAAACGGAGACGGTCATCACACACGTGGCCATAGGGCGGGGACAACCATGACAAATACACCTGTCCACCGGCCCCGGACGGCAGTCCCACAGGGAAACACGTCACTCCAGGACCGCAGAGTCCTGCCACAGGGACAGGACGCAGCGACACATGCGTTGACAGGTGGCGTGGACAGGTGCAGAATTTTGACCTCAATGGAAGGAGCGACGCTGGCCACATCCTCCAACCGCAGAAAACCGGAATGTCCCGGACGGCATTTCCGCGCACACCTGCAAACACGAAAAAGAGTCTCCGGACGATTTCTCGTCTGAAGACTCTTTCAAAGCACGGCGGCTTCCTACTCTCCCACCTGGTCT